>ERZ1023654.96-NODE-96-length-36509-cov-8.472596_pt1 | contig 36509 bp, 63 predicted proteins | sample MGYA00380338_ERZ1023654 | MGnify/ENA primary metagenome ERZ1023654 (study PRJEB33179, sample SAMN07448980) | human gut metagenome | biome: Human-gut; feature: Human associated habitat; material: Faeces | host: Homo sapiens | place: India: Bhopal | collected...
TTGCAATAGTATTGTCAATTTCAATAAAATTCATATCATCAAAATTTCTTGTCCTTAAAATTGTTATTTTTGTGTCATGTAAATGGTATTCATCTCCATTAACCATTCTAATAACTATGTTTTTCATTTTCTTTTGCTCCATTCTTCTTTATCTTTATTCTTTGCAACTAACATAAAATAAAATGTTGCAATACCTTCAATGCTAGATTTATCGTTCATACATTCTCTAAATAAATCTGCATATTCTTCATATCCTTCTGCAATCATTAAAGACCAATCACTTACAAAAGGCATTGCATCTCCGATTGCTTGTTTTAAAGCATGTTTATATACTTCAAGATAAAATGCAGAACTACAATCTAATAATCTTTTTTCGTATTGTAACCTTGTATTTTTCTTTCTTTCTTGTTCTAATTTTTCTTCTAATTTAGCGACATATTCGCTTGAATATGTTACTTCTTTTAATTCTTTTTTATCCATTATATCTTTGCTCCCTTCTTACTCATTCTCATTAAAAATACTTTTTATCTTTTCTTTTATCCAATTTATTAATTCCTCAATAAGCAACTTAATCATTAAGCCTATTAAATAAATAATACAACTAATCCCAAATAATATTCCTGCTAGTACATATTGCAAAATAACTCCACCAACTAAAAATAATATGAGTGTTAAATATATATTTCCGAAAATATACAAATATCTTTCACCTTCTTTATTTTTTAATCATCATATTCTCCAAACCTCCATTGATTAGTTAAATATTTAAATAAATTTTCAGCATTACAACATGGGCAATATACTTCACTTTCATCACATAATCCCATATCACATGGTGGATATTCTTCCATATTTATATCTGCCAATGCTATTTTTATTGATAAGCAATCGCTTTTTTTATAAAGCAATTCAAGAAGTGCTTTCAACATCTTTTCATCAACTTCCACTTTTTTCTAATCTCCTTTAGCCTTCTACACCATTAAACATAACATAACGGAATCTATGAAAGTGTTCTTTAATTACATCATTTAATTTTTTACTGCAATCTTCGCATAACTCTATTTCTCCGTTAGTTACTCTGCACGGTCTTCCATATTCATTAACTAAAGTCATAGGAATAACATATTTATATAAATCTTTTTTTGATTCCACTTCTTTCTTACAGCAGTCGCAATTATAAATAATTTTATGAATTTCTGTTTTCATTATTCTCATTCTCCTTTATTTTTTTATTCATCTTCTATATATCCTACTTTTATAATACTTTTTCCCTTTCTTGCTCTTCTGCGTATATTATTAATTGTTATATGCAATATACTTGATAATTCCCTAGCAGTTCCAACGGCTTTTAATTCATCACCCTCATAATATGCATATAATGCTTTATGATAAAGCATTGTTATTCTCCTACATCATATCCATTATATCCATATGGGATTTTTAAATTTTCGTTTCTTATGTATCTTTTTAACATTGCATCTTTTAATCTCACTAATGAAAAATGTAATTTTGATTCAAAATAACCATCAGTTTCGCACGCTTGATATTCATAGCACTGTATACAGCCATATATCATTCCCGCATCAACATCTAAATCCTTATAAATAAACTCTGGTGTAATAAATGAATTTAGTTCTTTTTCATTATATCCTATATTTGCCGATGCATAATTTTGATCTAGTAATGATTGCCCGATTCTCTTTTTTTTATTTAAATCATTATTGATATTTTCTGCTTTATAATCTACTCCGTATATTTCAAACCCCTTTACTAATACGCTAATTGTTTCATGACTTACAACATATGCACTCATTTTATTTCCTCCTACCTTTTTTATATATGAAGCATAAGCATTATGCCTATGCTTCAATTTTTTCAACTTGTGATAAATCAAATAATGATGCAGTAACCATAACGAAGTTACTTACTTTTTTATTTTCTTTATCTTCACTTTCTTCATCTTTCTTTTTGCTTACTTTCTTCCAAAGTTTAGTTTTGATAACTGCTTTAGATCCTCTTTTAACTTGATAACCACTATATTTCCATTCTTGATATGTTTTATATGGTAGTTCTCCATACTTACCAATTATTATTCCACATTCTTCTTCTGTTAAGAATCCTCTTTCAACCACTTCTTTTTCAACAATTTCCAAATTTGTCATATTCTTTTACCTCTCTCTTTCTATATATCTATTATAACATGTGTGATACATATATACAAGCGAAAGTTTTATTTTTTTCTTTTTTTATTTAGTACCCTTCTTTGCTTCAATAACATCTACTAGCATATTTCTAAAATCTGAAAGAATATCGTTGTATTCCTTAAGATTTTCAGCACGCTCTAAGTTTCTTTTATATGCTTGTACTGTCTCCAATACAAGCATTTTTCTTACCTCAACATCATATAAGATATTTACATCATCCATAACATGGATCATATCCATAGCAACTCTATCATTAATAATTTTCATCTTTTTATCCTCCTTAAAGTTTATCAATTCCTAATTCTTTACCTAATGCAGTAAGTGCAATATAAGAAAAACCAAATCTTCTTTTGATATTCTGTATGTGGTATAGGTCACCAAACCAACCACTGCCACACCCTTTCTTTTTAGCAATGTAATAAAATTGCTTATTTTCCTTGCAGTAATATATATCCCAATTTCCTTCTTGAATTACTGCTAGTTCTATAATTTTTTTATCATATATAATTGTCTTTTCCATTTTTCTTTTACCTCAATTATTTTAAAATCATAACTTTTAATCTATAAATAAGAATGTAAGATCATTAGAATGACAAAGGAAATACGTTCTTCCTGCTACATAACTAGATCTTTCAAGTGCTTCTGTTATCAAAATTGTGAATCCTAAATCATCAACATTTTTGATAACTCCTTTTTTACTGTATGTATCATTTGGAAAAAGCCAGATTTTTCTTCCTATATAATTTTCTTTGTTATATTCCATATTCTTTCCTTCTTTCTTAAAATTAGTGTTTTGTGTGTTATCGCCTCACTTTTGAACTACTTGATTCCATTTCTTTCTAATACTGAAAGTGCTCTATATACTCTATTTACTCTATGCTCCATCTTATCATTTAAACCGTCTTTGTTATATCTTCTGAAATAACTTTTTAGTGCTTTTGGTGTTGCATTTCTAACGTACATCATACCATTAAGAACTGTCTGCACATCTTCTGCGCTATCTAACTTGATACATTTCAATGTATCAATATCCACATAACAATTTTCATCAATTTTACATAATGGTAAATAGTTACTCTTTGTATTGATATGCCATACTGCATACCCTTTAGGTATACTATCAACAATCTCAAACTCTAAACCATTAATATCTGTTATTCTTACTAATTCCATTTTTAATTATCTCCTTTTACTATCTCTTTCTTACTACATCTATATTATATATGTATTACATAGAAAAGTCAATACATTTTTGTAAAAAGTGGTAATAAATACCACTTATATATATAGAACTTTTTTGATATTTCTATAATTGTAACTGATTTCATAAATTTTCATGTGCTTTCTTACAAGAAAATCTTGGTTTTTAACTTTCTTTCCTGTCTCTCTTTCAATACGGCTTTTTAATTTTAAATTTAATTCTGTATTCATTTCTACAGTATAGCGTTTATCTTTTTCACTATATTTATTCATTTGTCTTTGATTGTGTTTATTATAATCATCTTCTTTTGTTAAATATATAATTTCACCTTTAGAAGATACTCCATAGAATTTTGCCAAAGTTTTAATTAACTTTGTTTCTCTATTCATATCTTTATATATTTCTTCATATACGCAAAGATTCACTTTGTGTTCAGTCCATGATCCTTCATTTTCTAACACAATGTAAATTCTTTTTGATGCGATATTAATATCTGCATCATTTGCTAATGATACTAAACATGTACCATTATTCCACCCACAACTAACATTATTCAATACAAGTTGTGGATCTTCCATTAAAATTCTGACTGCTTCCTCTGTTGCCATTCTTTGAATATCATTTGTTTTAAATTTCATGTCCGTTTACCTCTTTTCTTTACATACTCATTATACTATGTATTACATATATAATCAACAATTATTTCAACTTTTTTCCATAAAAAAAGATACTCTTTTGAGTATCTTCTATTTAGATAATAAATTATATAATTCATTTCTTAATTCAGCGTTTTCTTTAAATCTGCCACGCAGTGTCGCTGTTCTTGTTTTGGTGTTAGGTTTTTTAATTCCTCTTGCAGTCATACAAGAGTGCTCTCCGTTGATTACAACTGCAATATCATTAGTTCCTAATATCATTTCTAAAATATCTGCAATATCCGTACCAATTCTTTCTTGCAACTGTAATCTCTTACAAACCATGTCAGAAATTCTCGCAAATTTTGAAAGTCCTAATACATAACCATTCGGAATATATGCAATATTAATACTCATATTATACATTAATGCAATATGATGCTCGCAGTAACTAAAGCATGGAATATCTTTTACTAGCACTAGATCATTTCCTTCTTGTTTGAATTTTTTATCAAACATTTTAGCAATTTCCTCATTTGAATATTGAATGCCTTCAAAAACTTCCTCATACATTTTTGCAACCCTTTTTGGTGTCTCAACTAATCCTTCACGATCGGGATTTTCTCCAATTGCAATAAGAATTTCTCTAACTGCATTTTCAATTTTTTTCTTATCCATATTAAACACCTCTTTCGTTTGGATTCCATATGATTTTATGCAACTGAACTTGTACCCTCATTTTTGACGTGTCAATTCCTTGCATATGCATAATTTTCATAAAATCAACTATTTCAAAAGGTTCTACCTCGCCAAAGACAGGACTTAAATAAATATATGATTTGATGCTATATTTTTCAATTACCTGTTTAATTCTATCAAAATCATCTTTTCCAATGACAAATTTTAATACATCATTTTCTCTTAATTTTTCTAAGTTGTTTAAATTCATATTTTTTTCTACTCCACTAGATGGGAGTTTGTAGTCCATTGTAATGAGAATATTTTTATTTAAGATGTACTTATCAATAGGTACACTTCCATTTGTTTCAATATTTACATAAAACCCATTTTCACATAATTTAGATATTAAACTATCAACATCTCTATGAATAAGTGGTTCTCCTCCTGTCAATGTGATATTTCTATAATCCATTTTTTTTGCTTTTTTTACAATTTCATCAACAGACATTTCTGTTCCATTAGAATTTTTTAATGCATAGCATGTATCGCAGTATGAACATCTTAAATTACACCCTGCTAATCTGATAAAAGTTGTTAGTTCTCCTGTTCTTAAACCTTCTCCGTCAATGCTTTTAAAAATTTCATTAACTCTCATATTTATACCTCATATGTTGCAACATTATTTTCGCTTTCTTGAACATCAACTCTATAGCATTTTTCTCCTAATGTATCTGCAATCCATTTCGCAATATTTTCTGCCGTTGTGTTAAATGGCAAAACATCATTTAAATTCTTGTGGTCTAATTTATCCTTTATTTTGCTCTGAATATGCGTAAAGTCCATAACCATGCCATCTTGATTTAATTCTTCACTGCTCATATAAATATCAATGATCCAATTATGCCCGTGTAAATTTTCACATTTGCTTGCATAACTTAAGTTCAATTTATGACTTGCGCTTACTTCAATTCTTTTTTTAACATAATACATATTTTTTTCTCCTTAATAAATTGTTTTATTTTTAGTTTTAGATTTAAAATCATTAAATGCTTTAATTGTTTCTTTTCTATCCATACTTACCAATTTTAATATTTCATCTTCTTTTCCATTATTTAAATTATTAAGATATTTATAAATGAAATCATCTCTAAATCCAATATCAGATGCATCTTCTTTTGTATTTCCATAATAAACAGTTTTAATATTCGCCCATATAATGGCACTTAAACACATAGGACATGGATAGCAACTTGTGTATAATTCGCAACCTGTTAGGTCAAAAGTATTCAATGTCTGTTCAGCATTTCTTATAGCCATAATTTCTGCATGTGCGGTTGAATCATTATTTCTTATAACTTGATTATTTCCAACACCAACAATAACATTATCTTTAACAACTATTGCTCCGAATGGTCCTCCATGATTTGTTAATATATTTTGTTTTGCTAATTCATCAGCAATTTGCATATATTTATTCATAATTTTAATATCCTTTTTTATTCCATATATTCAACAGGGTCTTTTACACCATTTCGCTTAAATGCATTTTTTCTATCTATGCATGTTCCACAAGTTCCACACTGTTTTTCTCCACCTTCATAACAAGACCAAGTCAACTCATAAGGAACTTTTAATTTCAATCCCGTTTTAACTACATCTGCTTTCGTCATATTAACTAGAGGCGCTTTGACTGTTACTTTCTCATACGTTCCAATATAGATTGCTTTTTTCATTGCATCAGTAAATTCTTCACTGCAATCTGCATACGCTCTGCCTGCTGAATCATCTGCATGTGCTCCTAAATATATTTCAACTTCTTCGTTTGGATAAATTGACATTGCCAACGTTGCAACGCTTGATAGCATTAACCCATTTCTAAAAGGGACATAAGTTGATACCATGCCTTTCCCATTTTCTTTAATCTGTTCAGCATAACTTTCATGTTTGATTTTTTCGGTGCTTCCTTTTAATAGAGGACAATTACTATATTTCATAATGCTCGATAAATCTAACTCATAATGTTTAACTCCATAAAACTTAGCAACTTTATTAGCGCACTCTAATTCTTTAGCGTGCTTTTGACCATAAAATACTGATACTGTTGATACATTTTCTTTTCCTAATTTATCAATTGCAATTCCTATACATGTAGTGCTATCAACACCACCACTGCTTAAAACTAATGCTTTCATTTTAATATCTCCTTATAACTTTATAAATTATATTTAGCATATTTAGCAAATTTAACCCATTCATTAAAATTATGAACCGCTAATTTTTTTATGTCTGCTATACGCTGTCCTTCTTTTTTATCATGTTTAATCATTGTTTTTCCATTAAACATATATATATGTCCAAATCTATTTCCACTGACCCATGCAGTACTATCTACACTATCAAAATGATATTTAGTTATGCCAACTAAACTAGTGAACCCTAGTCCATGAATTTTCGCTCCATTATCATGAGCTATTTTAATTAATTATGGAATAAATTAATATTCTTATGAATTTATCTCTTTTGTAACTATTCCACCAATCGCAACATAATCATATTCCTTGCACATTTTCACAAATTCATCTAATCCTCTCGATTTATGCCAAACAGGTATACATTTTTTATTCGTTAATGATTCTAATTTTTTTCTTAAACGCAATACATTTTCATATCCAATCAAAACATCAATATCTAATTCAAAAAAGAGTTTAATATCATTTCTAACAATAAAATCTGCATACTTTTCTATATAGTCATTCCAATCCACATTTTTTCCACTTGAGAAAAATGTAAATGCTCCACTATCTAACATAAAACTATCGCATGATGGAATAACTACTTTTTCGGAAAATTCATTGCAATAATAGTATGACATTAAAAGATTTGTTCCATTAAATATGTTGCTTTCTTTATTTGTCTCATTCATTTGTTTCGCTCGTGATTCTGAACCTGCTAAATATATTTCCATATTTTTACCTCTATTTTTTTGTGTAGCGTTATATACTTTTTTAAAAAGTGGTCCCCCCTCCGCCAAATAAATATTCATATTTTCTTCCTCCTATGCTTTTATAAAGAAACATACAAAATCATACTTCAATTTCTTCTCCACAATGAGGACATATAATAGTTTTTTTCTTTTCTTCTTTTGTTTCAGTCGGTTCTGCATCACTAAAGAATGCATCAATGTCAATGTCTTCTGCGCTTTCAAAACCAAAATCATTCATATCAATGTCGGATATTAGGCTTAACTCTTCCTCTAATTTGTCAAAATTCCATGATGCAAATTCATTTGTTTTATTATCTACTAATCTAAATGCGTTTATCTGTTCCTCATTTAAATCATCAGCAATAATGCAAGGAATCTTTTTATAGCCTAACTCCTTACATGCTTTCAATCTTGTATGACCTGTTACAATAACGTTATTCTTATCAACAACTAAAGGAACTTTCATTCCAAATTCTTTGATGCTTTTTTTAACGTATTCAACGGCTTCATCATTATTTCTTGGATTATTTTCATAAACTTTTAAATCATCAATATTTAATTCAATAATTTCCATTTTTCAATCTCCTTTCAACTATATTTCATTTTGATTATATAACATATGAGAACGGAAAAGAAGTCTTAAAAGGCTTCATTTTTCCATTCTTCTTTAAAATACTAAATATCAAACATACTTATCTGTTCTATTTGCTCTTTTTCTTCATCATTTTCCTTATATTGAAATTTTGGGGAAAATGGGCTTGTTTTTCTGTAAAATCTTTTATCATAGAAATCTTGAACGCTTGTACAACCTTCTTGTCTATTTGAAGTAAATAGTTGATTGCATTTACAATCACGAACACCACAATCAAATAATTCTTCATCTAACTGTTCTTTTGCATAATCTTCTCCATACTTCTTAATCATTGCCGTATTATTAAAAGATGTGCTTTTATGCACTAATCTATCACCACAGCAACACTTGTTAGTTCCTATAAAATGTAGATCATTATCTGCTATTGAATATGGTATATTATTTTTTTCAAAATATTCAATAAATGGTTTATATAATTTTAATCTGATTGTAGGTTTTAAATTCAATAATCCCATCTGCGTAAAATCTTCTTTTTTTAAATTCATTTCTTTTAAAATAAATTCTTTACATTCTTTGTTTTGAGGAACTATCTTGATTCCTTCTAGCGTGAAGTTATCTGCATCTTTAAATATTTCAACTATTTTCAATGTTGATATATTAGGTATAAACGGCTGTATTCTTATACCAACTTTAAAGCCTCTATCTTTTAATTCCCTAAAGAATTTATATCTGCTTTCAATGTTTGGAACATTAGGCTCAATATTTTTTAAGTTATCAGTATTTGTTACGCTTAATTGAAAAGTATGCAAATCTGGTCTTATGTTGCAATCATATGTTGTGTCGCTTTTTGTTGAAAATAAGATATGAATTCCATATTTATTTGTAATATCTAATATCTGTTTTGTAATCTGCAATCTTTTTTCACATGGTTGGAATGGATCGCTCATTCCTCCACAATGCCAAGTTATACCTTCATCAATCAATGTTTCTAGAAAATTTGTATAATCAACATTTTTATCATCAAAAACTTTTTTTAGTTTATTTCTTACTTGATTAATATTTGCCACTTGAATTTTCTTTTCATACTCCATGATTTTCCTGTTTTCTGCAAAGCAGTATTTGCAACCAAAAGAACAGGTTTTATAAGAATCAATTCTTATTGGCAATCCACAAATAGCGAATTTACTGCTGACATTTAATGGATTGAATTTTTTGATGCTGTCTTTCATGATTTTGAATACTCCTTATATTCTTCTTCTGCTTTTTTTCTTTCTTTAGTGATTTTTTTTGGTTTCAATTCTGGGTGTGTTTCAAAAATCTTTCTTCTTGTTCTAGTTACTGATTCAAAAGAAGGGAATTTATATTTCTTGTGATTCAGCATCATATCGGAAAAACTATCTGTTAACGGAATATTAAAAAGAATTTCCGCATTTATTGCCATTTCTCTATAAACTGTATAAATCAAAACAAAATCATCACTTCTTGTTGCTTCATATCTCTGCATGATTTTTAAAACCATGCTTTCTAGATTTTTAAGTTTCATATTCATATACCTCTTTTCTTATAAACCACTTTCTTTCATGTATTGTCGCAGTTCTTCTGCGCTTTTTCTATATTCTTTAACACTCCAACCATTCAATTCTTTAAATAAATTAGATGTATGTTCTGCTAAATCTGTTTGACCACTTTCAATCTGTTCATCATACATTGCCAATAATTCTTTTGATGTATATCCTATTTCTTTTTGCTTTTTTTCTTTTTCTTTTTGTTTATCAACCCATTTTGGAGTTGGTTTTTCTTTAACATTATTGGAAATATTAATATTATTAGGATTATTGTTAGGTTTTGGTTTATCTTGTTCTCTTGATAACCAACTATTTATAAATCTTTTAATACCTCTTTTAGTCTTTCTTTTTGTTGGGTTAGCATTTAGCCACCCTTTCATTTTCCTCAACTCTTGCATGATATCAACATTAGGATATAGTTCCTCGTATTCTTTAAAATCATTTTCTGTTACATCATATAATGTTTTATCATTCAGCGTTAGTTGAATAACTGATGGTTCAAAATGATTTTCTAAATCGTTTTGAGCAATATATCCTTTAGTATTTAATCTATTAGTATTTAATCCTTTAGTATTTAATCTATTAGTATATTTATATACGTCTTTATTTTCTATATCTACATTTTCAATATCTTCATTTTCAATATCTTCATTTTCTATATCTTCATTTTTGAGATGTAGTAGTTCATTATCATGATTTTCATTGGTTTCAAAAATCACATACTCCCATTCACTAATTTTCCCATTTAAATATTTTCTTCTCCTAACTAAATAGTTATTTTCCTCTAATTCGTTTAATATTCCATTTATTGTATTGACACTTTCTTTGCATATACCTTTTAGCCCTTTAACGGAATAATGCCACTCGTCGGGCAATGATAGCATCATGCTCAATAAGCCTTTTGCTTTTAAAGATAATTCTTTATCTTTTAAATGATAATTGCTCATTGTAGTATAGTTATCATTTTTGATAGTTCTAATTACTGCCATTTTTTTGCTCCTTTTACTAATCATTATTTGAAACATATTGCTTTATTGCTTCATCGACGATGAACCATAGTAATTTTCCTGTTTCACTCTTTTCCTTATCAATTAATTCTTTAGTACTTTTTTTAATTCTGATAACTGAATATTCTTCCATTCTTTCAACCTCTTTTCTATATTTTTCTACATATAATTATAATACTATTTTAATTAATTTCAAGACAAAATCAATAAATTAATGAAACTTCTATTCTTGGATTATCTTTGTCCTTGTAAACATGATGTTCAATTGCATTTACGTATTTCTGGCTATCATCTGTAATAATACTCATTTTAACTAAAGCATCTAAAATGAATTTAGATGCAAAAGTGATTCCGTCAATATCTCTCCTTCTGTTTACTTCATACCAATCTATTTTGACTTTAATAGGATAATCAGTAACTTTTTCTAATTTTGCTTGTTTAATATAAAACATTATTACTTTTTCATTATCTTTCTTCATTTTTGCGCCTTTATAAGGGTTTGTTCTGCAAGCAGATGTATACTTGTTTAAATCGTCTAATCTTCCTTTTATTACAAATTTATTCATTTTCAAACCTCCCATATTAAATATACCTCTTTTTTCTATGCTTTTTTATTAAAAAAGGTGCAAAAAAGTTTAAAAAAGGCTTGATTATATGTATTACATATAGTATAATGTACTTGTAAAAAGAAAAGGGTAACCCCCTAAGGAGAAAAGAATATGAATACTTATAGAGTTAATAATGATTACATCATAGTAGTAGGAGAAGGAAAAAAAGAAAATGCTGACATCTTCTGTTGTCTATATGATTTGAGCATTGGTAAAAAACCAACACTCAATACATTAGATTATCTAAATCTTATCCCAAGTTTTGAAATCATTGATTTTGATGAAATCAAAAATAAAAACTTTGATGGTCAATTATGTTGGATCATTCAAAGTGGAATCGCATTTATTGCTGATACTCATACATATGTTGAAATCCTTAAAAATGAGGATTTGAAAGAAATTAAACCTTTCAAGGTAGTGAAAACATATAGTGATGTTGGTAGCGTAAAAATTGGAAACGATAGTTTTCAATTCAATATTCCTAACGGATATGGTGATGGAGATACAGATGTATTAATTTCTAATACACCAATAGAAGCACCAACAAATGCAGAATATGTTATGCATATTGATGGAGATTTCAATATTTACGCATATGACTGTAATGCAAGTGATATAGCACATACATTACATGGAGCATATTATGTATATTCACAAAGAGATGTTGGAGCATCTCATGGAAAAGTGTGGTTTATAAAAGAGTCATAGCACTCTTTTATAACTGCAAAAAATATTTAAAAAAAGTTCAAAAAAGTATTGACTTTTCTATGTATTACATATATAATATAGATGTAATAAGAGAGAGGTAAACAAAATGGAAAAAGTAAGAATGAATTTAGAAATTGGTGGTCATGAGTATACAAAAGAAAAAATGAGCAAAACAAGAGAATTTTATCATTTCAACGATAGAAATTCTAAAAGTGAAAGAATAGAGGTGGAATTTACAAAGATTGAAAATGTCTACAAAGGACATTTTATAAACCTATGGTACAAAAAAGGCTTTATAAAAGAACCATTAGAAAATTATTGGAATGTCATGGTATATGCCTATGATAAAGAAGGCAATTGCTATGGAAGGTATAATCCACAAGTTTTGCCACATGGAACAAAAATCAATTTTGATTGGATTCTTGAGGCTACAGAAGAAAATAAAAAAAGAATTTTGCGTGAAATCATAAAAAGAACTTATGATTGCGAAAACAAATAAAAATCAAGTGAAGCGATAACACTATAAACACTCATTGCAAAAGGAGGAAAAAGAAAAAATGAAAATTACAAACAAAATGGGATTACCTAAACCCCTTGTTGATGCAGTAACAAGGGAATATGAGTACAAGCCTAAACAGTACAGCGTTACGGCTTTACTAAAAGGTGCATGTCAAAATGTACTTGAAAGGAGATATGCAAATTATATTGAGCAAGATGTATCTGATATGATCTGGGCGCTTTTTGGTAGTGCAGTTCATAGCATTCTTGAAAATTCTCAAGAAGAGGATTCACAATTAAAAGAAAATTATTTAATTTGTGAAGTGAATGGTTACAAGTTAAGTGGTATTTTTGATTTATATGATGAAGCAACTAAAACAGTAACTGATTATAAAACTGCATCATGTTGGAAGGTCATTTATAACGATTGGGAAGATTATAGAAAGCAGTTGTTAATGTATGCGTGGCTGCTTAGAAAAATCGGTTTTGAATGCGATAAAGGAGAAATAGTTGCTTTCTTAAAGGATCATTCAAAAACAAAAGCGAAATTAGATGCAAAATACCCTCAACTTCCTGTTTATAGAGTACAATTTAAATTTACCGAAAAGGATTTTGAATACATTGAAAAATTCATCATTGAAAGGTTTATTGATATTTCAGTTGCAGAAAATACTGATACGGAAAAATTAGAACCATGTAATGAGGAACAAAGATGGTTTACTGGCAATAAATATGCAGTAATGAAAAAGGGCAGTAAAAGAGCAATGAGAGTAGTTGACAGTGAAGAAGAAGCGAAGAATTACATGGATTGGAAAGGAGTAAATGACGATCTCCATTATGTTGAGAAACGTGAAGGAGAAAACAAGAAGTGCGAGGAGTATTGCAATGTTGCTCAATATTGCCCATTTTATAGGAAATTAAAAGGATTAGATGAAAAAGAAAATGAAGGAGAAAAGGAAAATGCTTAAGAGACAGGATTTAATCAATGATATTTTAGACGTATATGATTATATTGATGTTTTGGAATTGGAAAACGAAAAATTACAGAATGCAGTTCCTAAAATCAGAAGTGCAGAAAAAAATATATCCTTTATTGATAAGTTGATGATTGAAAGAGGAAAGAAAGAAATTTTTAAATGGTCAACTAGTTCTTGGAATCAAGTTTCATGCACATATGATGAAGAAGCAAACACATATAACTTTACATCATTTGATAGATGGTTAGAAAAAAAGATTAGTCGTGATAGAATGCCTAGTGCAATGTCATTTGAGGACTTTGTAACATATTTCAAAACTGAATTATTAGACCTTTATAAACAAGAAAAAGATGAAGCATTAAAGGAAGCAAAGGAGAATGAGTAAAATGGATATTAAATTTTTAACAAAATATACTGTAAGTGTGCTATTGGATTTTAATAACGCTTATGATGCATTATGTGAAGAAAATAAGGAATTAAGTGCAGAAAATAAAGCACTAAAAGAAAAAATTGAATCTATTACAAGAAATTCAAAAAGATCACTATTTAATAATGTTGAAAAAGTTGCATTAAAAAATGGTGAAAATGAGTTATTTGATGATTGCATTTATGGAATCCGTGATTGGAATAAGTTGAAAGTTAAATACAATGAATCAGAAAATGCTTTTGAATGCGTACCATATCAAACATGGTTGAAAAATATAGTATTTAAGGATAATTTGCCAGATACAATTAGTTACAATGACTTTGTTACTCATTTTAATAAAAAATTGCATAAACTATATGAGGAAGAAAAAGCAAAAGGAATTGAAGAATTAGAAAATAATATGAAAAAAATTGAAGAAGCGAAGGAGAATGAATAATGGAGGAAAAAATCAGTATTTTTTCTAAATTGTTATCAATTCAAAACGAATTGAAAGCGCCAAAAAATCAATATAACAAATTTGGAAAATACAACTATAGAAGTTGTGAAGATATTTTGGAAGCAATCAAGCCGTTATGCTTGAAATATGGCGCAGTATTATTGGTTGATGATTATGTGGAGCAGGTAGGAGAACGTTTTTACATTAAAGCAAAAGCAAGTCTTATTGATATTGAGACAGAACAAGAAATATATGCTTGCGCATATGCTCGAGAAAGCGAAAACAAAAAGGGTATGGATAGCGCTCAAGTTACAGGTGCAACGAGTTCATATGCTAGAAAATACGCATTGAATGGATTATTCTGCATTGATGATACAAAAGATGTTGACACTCAAGAATATCAAGAAAAAAAGCAGATGAATAATAATCAATCAAAAAATGCTAACTCTTATGAGCAAGTAGGAATTGAACAGGCTGTATTATTAGGAGAAATTGATAAAAGAATAGAGGAGTTGCTTAAATTAGGTGTAGATGTCAAAAGCGAAGGTGCATTGCATTTTATCAACAAATTTAATAATGGCAAGAATGATATTAATACAATGACACAAGCAGAAAAATTTAACTATAAGAATGTGCTTGATAAGATGATTGAAATTAAAAAGAAGGAGGATAAGAAATGAGTATAAACAGAGTAGTCCTTTTAGGGAATATGACTAGAGATCCCGAATTAAGAAGGACAGGAAGTGGAAAAGCAGTAACCAATTTCACATTAGCATTGAATAGATATAATAATGATGAAGCAGATTTTGTTGACTGCGTATGTTGGGAAAAGATTGCTGAAAATACTGCTCAATACTGCAATAAAGGGTCAAAAGTTGCAGTTGAGGGAAGTATTCAAACAGGCTCATATGTTGACAGAGATGGAAACAATAGAAAAACCGTGAATGTATTATGTAATCGAGTTGAATTTATCAATACAAATAAGTCTAGCAATATTCCACAAGTTAATAATCAACAGCCACAAATTAATAATAACTATCATAATTCCAATGAGTATAATAACTTTGATGATTCCATTAACTCATATGAATTAGATGACGTTGATATTCAATTTTAAATGAAAAGTTTACTTAAATTAATAGTAATTAATGTTGCAATTGGAATATTCATGTTTGTATGCTACTTCGCTGAATATTCCATCATCAACATTATTTATAGATATGCTAGTAACTTACTGAATATTGAATATAGCAAAACGATAAGCATTATATTATTTGTTGTTTTTATGAGGGTTGTTGAAATTTATGATAAAAATTAATGGAAATTATATAAAAAAAGAATATGATGAAATGGGGAACGTTGAGATAACATTCTCCTTTCAACATTTTTATGATAAGAAAAAGGCTGATGAACTTAAAGAAGGACTTTATTGTTTAGAAATCAAAAAACCAAAGTCCAAGCGCTCATTGAATCAGAACGCTTACATGTGGGCAATTATCCATGAAATAGCGCAAGAACTGCAACAAGATGATATGGAGATATATATATCAGCATTAGAGCAGGCAAACGCTAAATATGAGTATGTCATGGGATTAGAAACTATTGAAAATGAGTTAAAAAAATCCTTTAGAGCAGTAAAGGTTGTAAGACCAGAGATTTACAAAGGGAAAAAGATGATTATTTATAAATGTTTTGAAGGATCAAGCAAGTTTAATACACAAGAATGCAATAAATTAATAGATGTGTTGCTAAGTTGGTGCAGTGAATTAGATATTAAGATGGAGACTGATATATATGAGGTATAAGAAGAACACTATAACTTACGCATTATATATTGATGATGAATTTAAAATAGAAGGAAATGCATATGTCATAGGAAATTATCTAGGAATTAAACCTATAAGTGTATACGGACTATATAAAAGATATAGAAAAAAAATTAAACCTAGAAAATATCAAAATTTAAAAATAGTAAGGACGGATATATATGGAGATGAAGAAAGATAACGAAATAGTATTTGATGATGATATTTTAAAAAAGGTCATTCAGCATTATGGCCATGATTACATGATGGTTGTTGCGATGGAGGAAGCAAGCGAACTTGTGCAAGCAATCTCAAAAATATATAGATATGGAGTAACACTTGAAGCAGTAAACCATCTAAATGAAGAAATTGCAGATGTTTTGATCGTTATTGAAGAACTTAAAAAAATGGGATTTGCATATGAACCATCAATTAAAGAATGGATTGATAGCAAGCAGAAACGAAGCATGGAAAGGATTAGAAAATGATATTTATTTTTTTAACATTTATGATTATATTATGGCTTATCATGCTATCTAAGTAGGAGGTAGAAAAATGATTGATTATATTTTGATTGCATTATTAATATTTATTGGCATTGCATCTCTTGTTAACTCATATCTATATCAAAAGACAAGAAAAGAATATCATGAAATGTTGATGAAAGAATATTTAAAGAAAAATGAAAAAAAGATTTAGTTTATTAACTGATGATATGAAGAAATGCTATATAACAGGTAGCACAAAAGATATACATATACACGAAGTATACTATGGATCTGCTGATAGAAAAAAATCTATTGAATATGGGTGTTGTGTACCATTAAGAGCAGATTGGCATAATATGAGCAGTCATGGAGTACATTTCAATAAGGATTTAGATTTAAGGTTAAAAAAAGAGATGCAAGAAGCATTTGAGAAAAAATATGGCCATAAAAAATTCATGGAAGTATTTCACAAGAACTATTTATAATTTGCTTATATTTTCGATTCTAAGAGGTTTTTATATTTACATGAGTATTTAATCATAAATATAAAAAACTCTTTTTATTTAATAAAAAAAGACACTTTTCAGTGTCTTATGCTGTAAGGCTTGGTGCCATTGAATACTTTCCTAATGGGAAAATTGTTTCAACTCCGAAATATTCAGAATCTTTACTAACTCTGCATTTTGTTGTTTTTTCACCATCACTAATAGTGATTGTTTTAGCAGTTCTTGCAACTACTTGATATATCCATGTGCAATTATGATCACACGCACTTGTCATACTGTAATACTTACCAATTTCAAATTTTTTCATTTTGTTTTCTCCTTTAGGGGTTTACCCTCTTCTCTTTACAAGTATATTATATATGTATTACATATAAATGTCAATACTTTTTTTGATTTTTTTAATCTGTTATTTCATTTTCCTATTCTCCTTTTAATTCCTTTTCTTTCTTCAATGCGATTTCATTTAGTTCTTTTACGTGTTTTCTAATTAGTTCGAATGACTCACCATTAGGAATATTTTTATTTAATAATTCCATATACATTTTCTTGTGGTTTTCATCATCAATGAAATTTACAACATAATGTTTAGCCCATTCAGTAAATAATGAACTCATTTTCTTACAATCTTCTTTATATTTTTCTGATGTTGTATTAACACGGTTCTTGATGTTTTCTTGCATTTCAATTCTAAATTTTACTGCTTCTAATAATAATCTTTCTTCTTTATTCATATTCATTTACCTCTCTTCTTTACATCTATAATTATACTATGTATTACATATATAATCAAGCGCATATAGCAATTTTTTATGATTTTTTTCAATAAAAAAAGCACTTGTTAGTGCTTTGCTCTTTCTGCTCTTAATAGCAATTTTAATTCGTTGATCTTCTTTTTTTGATTGATACACATTTCTCTATATCTTTGAGCATCTGCATCATTTAGAATACCACTTTTTTTGTATTCTTTGTTTCGCTTCTTTAAATTTCTGTTCTCATATTTTAGTTTTTTGATTTCCTTTTCTAAATCTCCTATTTCATCTAAAAGCCCATCATAGTCTTTTTCCAATCGTTCTACATACTCTTTATAATACCTATATTTTTCTGTAGTAACAATTGCGCTTATTTCTTTATCGCTATATTCCATTTTTATATTCCTCCGTATTCTAATAAAAGGTATGAGTTAATCAAAAAGATTGTTGGCATACCAATCATAAATAACAATGATGTAAAACATAGGTCAAAATCTTGAATAGTTAACATCATAATGCATATTATAAAGTTAACTGTAAGAAGTAGGTTTGTCACCCATTTTTTAAATCTTAATTTCTTCATACTTTCTCCCTCCTTACATTCCTAAGATTGAAGCAAATAAATCATCTTCGTCTGCTTCTTCAAATTCCTCATAATGACTATAAGGAATTCTGCAAAACTCGCAATGAGATTTATATCCCTTATAAGCATCTTTCATGATTGGGTATAATTCATCATGTAGATCCTTATATGCATCTTGTAAGGCTTTATATTCCTTTTCTGCTACTTCTCTATCTGTAGCAAGTGCTTCTCCAAAGTCACTAATGCCACATTCCCAATAGTTAGAAACTTCACTATGTAAGGCTTCTAACCTATCTTGGCACTTTCTAAATTTTAGAAAGTCTTGATAGTCTTCATCATTGAATTCTATAAACAATCTTAATGATTGTTTATAGTTATCAGAGATCATGCCATCTGCACATAAGATACTGTTTTCATAATATCTTTCATCTAACTTTTCTAAAGTTATACCATGACTTTCTAAATATTCTTTAAAGCCTTCACACTGTTCGCATAGGCTTTCAATATCCTCTTTCATTTCCTTCAATGTCTTTGTTCTACACATTTTCATAATTTCACTGCTACTAAAATTTGTTTTCATATTCGTTTACCTCTCTTCTTTATATACTTATTATACTATGTATCACATATATAGTCAACACTTTTTTGAACTTTTTTTACAAAAATAAAAAGAGTGTTTTGCCACTCTTTTTTATCCTATCACATCATCATCAACATAATATCCATCTTTTGCATATGTATCTAGAAGTATTTTAAAATCCTTACATACTTCATTCATATATTTTGAATCATTAGCAATATCTTTTAGATCCTGCTCTGTTGCTCCGTCTGGAATAGTATCTGCCCATTCCCAATAAGCCTCTTCATTATTTAATGTATTGGCAATAGTATTCATTGCCTTTAATAATTCATATTTTGTCATGTTTTTTTCTCCTTCTTGAGGGGTTACCTCTTTCTTACTACACCATTATTATATATGTAATACATATAAAAGTCAAGCACATTTAAGTTTAATTTTGATATTTTCATAAAATGAAAATAATAAAAAATGTACCAAAAAGGCTTGAATGTATGTGATACATAGAGTATACTATACTTGTAAAGAGAAAAGGGTGATCCCCTAAAGGAGAAAAAATTATGAAAGTAGAAACTTATTTCAAAAAGAACGGAGTTGTGTATGGTGTGTCAGAAAAATATAACTATGGTTGGCATGGATACGCTATAAAATTTGATAATCTAGAGGATGCTTATAAGTGGTTGAATACAGAAGAAGCAGATTTTAGAGTTAGAAGTTTAACATCAAAAACATATGTTAAAAAGAACAAATATGATGTAGTTGAATAATTGCTATATAAGGAGGAACGGAAAAATGGTAACAGAAAAGCAGATGAAATCAGCAGTCAAAAAATACAATGACATTATGGAAACAATCGGATATGAACATAACACAATCGAAACACGATTCTCAGAAGATACCAAAGCATGGAATCTTAGAGATATGGTTGCAGAATGTGATTATACATTATCAACATATTATGAAGATGGACATTGCAATGCTGATATGAGATTTTCCCGTTATGATGATGAACGTAAAATGTGGGTGTCAGAAGTTGGCAAATTAAAAAGGTTCATCAATCATTGGAAACCATATATAAAAGGCATTAAATGCAGTGTGAATCATTGCAGTAGATATGATAATGCTTAAACGCAAAGCAGTGAAGCGATAACACTATAAACACCATTTTTTATAAAATAAAAAAATCTAAGAAATATCAAAAATACTCTTGATATTTATATGTATTAAATAGATATTCAAACGAAAATAACGTTGATCTATATTTCAATGATTCTAATGAATTAGAACTTGAAGATGGTTCAATCCTTACTTATAGAAAACTTATGAATAGAGTAAGAAAGGAGTTAAAATCAGAAAGATATTTTGAATAAGGTGGATTCCTCACCTTATTTTTTAAATGCGATTAAAAATGAGCATAATTTCAATCGCAAACATTTTCGTCCACGTTATTTTCAATCAAAAAAAGAGTAGTTATAAAACTACTCTTCGCTAGTAACTTCTAATTTTGTTTCAACTTTTCCAATACGTGTTTTTAAATCATCAATTTCTATGCCATGCTTTTCTAATCTTTTGTTCTGTATTGCTTCATCTTCTTTTATATGCTCAATACAACTATTCAACTTTTCAATGACTATTTTTAATTCATTAATTGGTTGTGTAAATTTATTGATTATTGCAACAAAAGATCCTAATGTGATAACTGTTAGGACAACATTTCCAACAAACTGCGCTTCATTCATAAGAATACCTCTATTTTTCTTTATTGATTATTTGCGTAAATGCTTGATGTAATCCTGTTGATGCTAACCCACTGAATAAGCCCCCTAGCAGAATGTCTGGTGTGAAACTCATATTGACCCATACATTTAGAATAATTCCTAGAACTGCCATAATCAATGGAATATATTTGTTATCAATCTTGGGAATGCTTGTTTTGATTACATACCCAACGCACAAACAAATTCCAACAATCACACAAACTAAATAATTAGTTAAAAAATCTAAATTCATGATTAATCCCTCCTTTTATAATGTGATAGTTCCTATATTTGTAACCGTTTCATCTACGTTAATAGGCTTATTTACAAAGTTGCCCATGAGTAACTGCTTTCCACTTGCTTCTATACTTGTGCCACTGTTTATATTAATTTCATTATATAGTACTTTTTTACATGAATAGCAACCATAGCATGTGCCTGTCGCATTCTCAATATTAATATTGCTATTCAAAATGCTATGACAATCATAAGCACCATATAATGTGCCATAAGTGCCATTAATATATACGCTTATATTTTCATGATTTCCTCCATACAAACTATATATAGTTTGTGAATTGCTTTGCTCAATCTTTATATTAGCGTTTTTGATAGTGACATCATCTCCACATCTCATTACTGTTAGTGCTGTATCAGTCAATGTTATATTAGGTATAGTTGCCCTTGAAAAATCAATTATTGCTTTTCTTTTTGAAGTTGTATCACTTGTAAAGTCAAATACATTATTGCCAATAGATGAAGCAATTCCTAATGTTCCATTTACTGAAATATATAGTTGCGAATTATCTTGAACACTTGCATAGTTACCAACACCATTCAAGAAATTTTTGACCATTGTTGATAACGCTTTATTATCATTATCTCCTGTCGCTTCATATACGTATTCGCCAATAGAATTTACTTGATTTTCTAATTTATCAAGTCTTGTTACGGTACTTTCTGCAACTGTACCTTCAACACATTTCTTGTTAACAAATTCTATTCTTGTGCCTATCTTATCTATTGCATTTGCAAGTATGACTTGTGTTCCTTGAGTATTGATACTAAATTCATCTTTTGCAAGTACAAAATCATTTATACGGATTTCCAATATATCAAGAGAATTATTCACAAAGTTTATTGTGCTTGGTATCGTTAATATTTTTTCATTTTCAGAAGCAGTTGCATATAGTGCTTTATACTCTCTATAGATATTTGCAGTTTTGACGGTTTCCTTGATATTGCTAAACCATGCATCAAAATCGCTTTTCTGCGTTGTCTCCCAATTTGTGAAGTTTTTGCTTGTTTCATCTATGAATGTATCTTGAGCATCTTTGTATTGGTTGAATAATGTTGTTGTGTCAAACTGCTCAATCAATCCGACAATCCAACCGCAAACAGAATTATCTGATCTTGTATCTTGAATCATTGAATCAGTGATAGCAGTTGTATTCTTGTTTACAATGATATTTGCTAGACATATTTCATACGTTGTTTCATTTCTAGTCAATGATGGAGGAGTAGGACTTGAAGATAATTCACCTTTCAATAATTTAAGTTGTGTTGCACGTGTGCTATTATCCCTTGAAATAACGATTCTATCAATTCTATTTAATATTACATCACTTGATGGAATATCAATAGTATAATCCTTATCAATTTCAAACCAATTATTTCCTACTTTTCCCCTGCCCGATTTAACAATAATCCTCATACCTGTATTTTTGATAACTTGGCAAGCATTAGAAACTGTTGCAAATATTCCATTATCAGAAATCAAGCCTTTAAAATAATCATTAACCTGTTCTGCAGTATATGTTCTGTCTGGTTCATTATCAACCATAACTGCGTTGAAAAATCCACTTTTTAATTCAATCATCTGTTGCACCCCCTTCTTTATAATCCAAAAGTTAAAACTATCTGTTTTCCGTTTTTATCAAAACTTTCTATTGCTTCTATAATTCTAGCATTTATATACATATTATTCCATTTAGTTTTCATTATGCTAACAATATCTCCTATGTATATGTCACCTTTTTTGCCATATGTATATCCACTTAATGAGACACTACCATCAAAAGCAGTTGTAATTGTTGTAAGATTTTCCAATCCTTCCTCATGCATCTGCTTTTTTATTTCTGTTTCTGATATTTCTCCGTTGTTAGTTGACATATTTCTTTGGTCAACCCATACTTCAAAGCGTTTTAATCCTTTAGGCTCAATATCATTATATGCTTTTACAATTCTTCTATCAATTCCTTCTCCTTCTCCTGCTACATATGCAATATTTTTCAATGTTTAAGTTTGATAAACATAAGTTGCTTCTTTTAGATTATCATATTCATCACTAAAAACAACCCATGGATTTTCATTCTGCGCATATGACCTATCAACCCCTTTATACATTTCATAATATAGTTTATCATCTCTTAATGGCATTCTGAATCCTATTCCCTTGGATTCGCATATTTCCTCAATCTTATCTAAAAGGTTTGCTCCTGTTATCTGTATTTTTATATCCTCGTTTATGGAATCATCAATAGCACCTAATTTCACAAAATTAATATTTCTATTGGTATCAGTTGCATTTATCATATTCATTTCAACTAGATTTCTACATTGATATTGTGCATTTCCATTTAAAAGAGTTTGTTGAGATATGATCCTACTTTTCAACACATATCCCTCTGCAAATTTTCCTGTTACTTTTATTTTATCGCCGTCTTCTGTATTGCTTACTATCTCATAGTCCTCAATGATTCCAACGTTATCTTCATCATCATCACGCACAACATATAAGCCACTTTTTATTAAAGATAGATAATATTCTGTAACTGATGTATGTAGTTCAAAATCGCCACTTTTATAATATCTAGTTGCCCATATCAATTCAGCATTTTCAATCAATCCTAATCTTTCAAAATTCTCATTTTCTATAACTACATCCATAATTATATGCCCTCATAATTTGAATAATATCTAAAATCAATATCAATATATTCATTTCCACTTTCTGCTGAATATGTAAATATGTTATCTCCTGTTTCTAACTGCAAGAATTTACTGCCTTTTTTTAAGTAGTTAAATATATTTGTTTCAACTGCATTTCTTATCAATTTGACTCTTTTATTATTGATATGAGTAGTGATCAATATTGTATCTCCTTTTATCATTTTAAAAGGTCTTTCAGCGCTTCCAATTCCTATATATTCCTTTGTGTAACGATTATATATAGTTGGGTTTATAACTTCTCCTCTTGCAGATAATTCTATAGTCATTCCACTTGAGACATTACCCTCATTAATCAGATTTAGAATACTTATCTGCGAATATATGCTAAATGGTCTTGGCTTGACTGTATAGAAAGGAAAATAGAATTTAGGTGCAATTATATTCATATCGGTTAAGGTCTCCTCCAAGTCCTTAAAGAATGGATTTGGACATAATATGGAAATCTGACATGTTGTAAGCATATTGAACTGATTAGGCTCATTACTTTCAACGTATCCATCTATCCATACTTTTTTTGTATCTGTTTCAAAATATAATTTAATATTTTTCTTGTTAGGAAAATACTCATACAATAATAATCTATTTTCTTCAACATATCCTTTTATGACTAGATTAATTACAATATTTCTTTTGCCTATTCTAGAATGCACAAAATCTGCACCATCTTCAATATTATCGCTCATTGCAATATCAGCAGTAGGAGGGTTAAGTCCCAAAACTGATTCAATCTGGTATTTATCCTCATCATCAGTTAAACATAATTGTTTTCCTTTTGAAGTTTCAACCGTTATCTTTATCATGACTTAACCCCTCCTTTTAATAAATTTCTGCTTTGTCTGTAAATATCCAATGTGCTTAATGTCTTAGGTGATGTGATGTATTGATTAAATGTATTATTTACTGTTTTGTTATTAGATACATTATTCACATTTGATGTGCCATTGATTACTCCTAAGCATTTCTTGACATCTCGCAATTCTTCATTAACTATCTTTCTGATAGTATTGACAGGAGAAATAATTTCGTCCTGCGTTGGGTTATCTCCAACCATTGCGATAAACGGATTATTCTTTTTAGCAAGTCCACCTTGTGCAAGTCTTGGTAGATGGAATGTATTCAATCTCTTTAGGTTCAGACCTGGAATGCCATTTATTTTTCCAATCAAACTATTTATTGCATTGATAGGAGAATTTAAAACATTTTCTGTTGCTCTAAGAACTGCATTGATAGCACTCTTAAATGCTCCTCCAACTGCCTGTCCTACTTTCTGCCCTATATTTGTAAATACCGATTTAATTGTGTTCCATATTCCACCAAAGAAACTTCCTACATTGCTGAACGCTCCTTTTACTGCATTCCATGCACTTTGGAAAATACCTCCAAACCATGAACTTACGGAATTGAATATTCCTTGAATGCCATTCCATACTCCTCCAAAGAATGATACAACTACATTCCATGCACCTTGTATTCCTTTGACTGCGCCACTAAAAACACCACTAAACCATGAAGCAACAACATTATAAATGCTGACTATTCCATTCCATACTCCTCCAAAGAATGACACAACACTATTCCATGCACTCTGTATTCCATTATATGCGCTTGTAAATACATCTGTAATAAAAGCAACAACAGGAGAAAATATTTCAACTATCTTTGACCAAACAAATTGAAATATGATAACTATATCATCAAATATTATTTTGATATTACTAAATATAGTTCCAAAAATGCTACTGAATAAGTCTATAGATGGTTGGAACACTTCAACCATTCTTGCGTAAACATCTGTAAATATTGCAACTAATCCACTCCATATTCCTTCAATAACTGAAACAATAGAACTGAATAAATCACTAAAGAATGATCCGATAGAAGAAAATACACTCATGACACCATCTAATAACGAACTAAAGAAATCGACTAATCCACCCCATACACTAGTTATTAAATCCCATGCGCCACTAAAAAATGAAGTTATTCCGTCAATCGCTGTTTCACATGCGCCTACTATAGTGTCCCATGCGCCTATCCAAAAATTTCTAAATTCTTTTGAATTATTCCATAAATAAATTAATGCAACAACTAATCCTGCTATCGCACTAGCAATCAATACATACGGATTCATTGCCATTGTTCCATTCAATAATGCAAACGCTTTTTGAACTCCACTTATAAGTCCTTGAATTGCTAATGCTCCTGCTAGTACTCCAAAAGCCGTTGCAACTCCTGCTATAATCGGCGCAATAACACTCATATTTTTAATAACGAATTTTAATAAATCAGTTAAAACAGGTTCTAATGTATTCACAATAGGTTGAATGAGATTAACCTCTAGTGTTTTGCCTATCTCTTTCCATTGACTTGCTAAATTATCATACTTAACATTATCAACTTTCTTCATAGTTCCTGCTACATTATCATATGTATCATTAACATTATTTAATGATGCTATAACCTTCATTGCATTATCTTCTCCTAATGCACTCCATGTATCGCTCGCAACCGTCAATAATTTCTGCTTATCTTTTGCAGTTGCTAAATCATTAATGATTGACTTAAACACATCTGCTTGTGTTGCTTTCCCATCTTTCCATGATTTAAATAATTCTTGTGTCTTGGTTGAGAAGTTTCCCATCTGTTGTTCAAAACGTCCGTCAACCATAGATATGCCAATTTCTTTTACTAAATCATTAACTTTATCAAGGTTATATGCGCCACTATCAACACCATTTTGAAGGATTTTAAACATCTCCTCTGCGCTAAATCCTGCTTGACCCCACAACTGCGAATATTCAGCAATATTGTCACCTAATTCGCCCGATTTATTCAATCCATTTTTAGCGCCTTTAGCAATCAGATCAAAGGCTTCATCTGCACTAACACCCATGTTCTGCATCAATCCTTGAACACCTCTAAGAGTTTCGTTGAAATCCATTCCAAAAGTATCTTGAAGAACAATGAGGTTCTTTGTCATGTTTTTAATTTCATCAGAACCTAAATCCATGTTTGCAGTCTGCTGTTTAACTAAAGAAATTTTTTCTGCTAAATCTTCCCAACTCTCACCATAATTATTTTTATAAAGGTCTTCCATTATGTCCTTGAAATCTTTCATTTCTTTATTGCTTGAGCCTGTTGATGCTTGCAGTTGGTCTAATGCTTCTCCTCCTTCGGTTGCTAAATCCTTGAATGCTTGTATTGCTTCTTGAATAACCTTGCTTGCTAAATCTGAAACTACATCTTTTAGAACGGTATAGCCATCACTAGAGTTTTCTGCTTCTTTTCCTGTCTCTTCTAATGAGCCACCTAATTTATTTGCACTGCCTTTTAAGTCGTTCATGGTTTCCTTGTTCTTATCAAGGTCTCCGTTTAAACTAGTAATCTTTGATGCAAGACTTTGTGCTTCGCTTGATGTTTCTCCAAATTCAAGGCAAGCGTTCATGTAAGCATTCTTTAATTCCTTAATCTCTTTTTCTTGATTGTTTATAGTATCCTCAAGTCTTTCAAGAGATGTTCTTGTATCAGCGCTTTCTTTTTCAACATTATTTAAAGCATTCTCATAATTGCTTAATTCTTTTTTTGTCTTATTTATGGATGCCTGTTGGTTCAATATTGTTATGCTTAGATTTTCAGATGCTGTTTTATTTCGTTCCTGTTCCTTTACTGTCTGATTCAATTCTTTTTGAAGGTCAGTAAGATTACCTTTTAATGCTTTTGATGCTTCGGAGTTTTTTCCTGTCGCTTTTACGCTTTCATCATACTGCTTTGATAATTCTGTAATCTGCTTTCTTAAATCTTCTGCATGTTTCTCTGCTTCTTCTTGAGCCTTTGTATATTCTGCCTGTTCTCCTTTTAAGGCATTCAACTTCTTTTCTTGCTGTTCAATTATGGAATTTAGTTGCTTGATTTTTGCTTGCAGTCCATCAGTAGACTTTGACCAATCGTCCATCTTTGAACTTGCTTCTTTAAATTGAGCATTAGCAAGTTTTATCTGCTTATTTGCTTCTGTAATACCTTTTTTAAAATCAGATATATCAACTTAAAATTTAGTTGTTACTTCTATAGCCTTACCTTTTGCCATTTATAAAACCTCCTTTATCTACATTAAATCCACCCTCCTGTTCCTCGTTTTCCTGTGACATTTCTTCTTATGTGTCTTGTTCCATCACTTTCAATAGTTTCATTACTGTATTTATTGCTATCCTTGATTAATCGGATAAGTCTAAATACTTCTGTCGCTCTCTGTTGTCTTATTATGAATGGATTTAAAGAAGGATACATTTCACATATGCTGTTAGTTAATTTATATAATGTTTGTGAAACGGGGATATTATCATCTATCCCCTCGTCACGTTTTTTGATCCGTCACTGAACTGCTCTTTTGCAATCTGTAAGATGCCAACAACAACAGGAATTAATTCCTTTACTTTGATGCACTTTAATTCTTCATCTGTCAAACCATAAAATACATCTTTTAATAAAGGCTTTAACTGATTCATAACCTTAGTTATCATCTTTAAGATCTCGCTTGTATCATTCATGTTTTCAATATCGAAAATCGTTAAAATATCCTCAACTGTTCCAAACATTAAATCATATTCATCTGTCTCATATGTTTTAACAATTTCTCTTTTACCTGTTTCCTTATTTCTTTCTTTTCCATAGATATTTAATACTAATTCCATATATTATTCTCCTTTACTAAAAAATAGATGGGAAACTATAAGAGGAATTGCAATTCCACTTTCCCCATCTATTTACTATTTTAAAATTTAAATTTAAACACTTGGTTCTGCTTTTGTAAATGTATTCAATGTATCTGGAGTCTGAACCTTATCGAACCATGTTGATAAATCAATTGTTTTTCCGTCGGGCTGAACATCTTCAACTGCAACATATGTTTTCTTTCCGCCGTTTGTGAATTTATGAGTAGTTGCAATTCCAGTATAAACCAATGAAAGGTTATTTGAATCTGTACCGCCGTTTTTAGTTGTATTTGTTTCATCTGGAATAGCAAACGTTCCTTTTAATGACCACTTATAAGTCTTGATTCCGCTTGTGACTTCTGTCACATAACCGACTGCAAAATATGGATTTTTTACATCTCCTCCACCCAAAATTGCACCTGTTGTTTTATCAACTTCCTGTCCTGTCAACTCTGCTAATAACGCAAGAGGTAAATGGTCGATTGTAAACGTTCTCGTTTCTGCTCCCTGTCCTTTTAAAACTATAGCAGGATTATTGTCATAATATTTAGTTTCGCTTGACTGCTCGACTGTTACTCCAACTTCTGCAAGTCCTGCTAATTCTTTAACTTCGCCTGTTGTGTAACTTTCAGAATCATCTTTTGTGACCTTTGCATAAACTAGATTTTCGCATCCTCTATATTCTGCAACTTCTGCTTTTGCCATATCTAACTCCTCCTTTTTTCTATATTTGTTTCTAAGTATTTTCCCGTATAGTTCGGAATATCGCTATACGTATCTGTAGGCTCTTCATCAATATTAAAACCATTATTTTCTAGTAGTTCAACTGCCTTATTCATTGCTACATCAACAATTTTAATATCATCACTAAAAAACTGTATCTGATAATAATAAGTAACCGAATGATGTTTATTGTCATAATGTTCATCTCGTGGGCTATCCCAATTCCAATATGTGAAGAACGCTCTTGGACATTCTTCATCTGCTTCTATTGTTCCTTGCTTGATAACCTCATATCCAACTTTTTCAAGTATTTCAATTAATAAATCGTCCATTCAATCACCTCGCATTGCCTTTGATATTGCTTCAAGGATAACATCTTGCTGAATCTCTGCAACTTTTTCTTTTGTCTTATTTCCTTCTAGAAGTGTTTTAAGTCCTTTTACTGCTCCACCTTTTCCTCCTCTAATAAGAAAAATTGGAACAGGAGAATTATCTAAATTGAAACCTATATCAATAGTGCAAGTTTTCCCTGTCCATTGTATGTTCGGTTCTTTGATAATCTGCTTTATTGAATGCTCTCTATCTTTTGTTGCGTATATACCATGCGCAGGCAAATTTGCTTTATCAAGTTTCTTTTCAATTAATGGAGTTATATACTCATGCGATTTAGTCAAGGCTTCCTCTGTTGCTTCTTTAACATTTCCGTCAACCTTTTTTAAATCATCTAACATGCTATTTACTTCTTCAAAATCTATGCTGAATTTATGAGTAGCCATATTACATTTTCCCTTTGATTCGCTGAACCTTAAATTTTAGATATTGGTTTTTCATTTCAATATTTTCGGGTTCGTTTAAGATTTCAAATAATGCTCCATCACTCATTCTTTTTAATCTGCAATCGCTTTTGATGTCTGGTCTAAACCATGTGATAACATTCGCAGTATCATATATAACATATCTTCCATTAACATCTTTTTCAGTACCTCCGTAAGTTTTAAAACTACAATAGATTAAGTCTTTTTCTGCATATGATTTAGGTTGCATAACTCCTTTAACCTTCTCATATTCACTAACTACAAATAGTTTAAAAGGTACTCTCATATCTCTTACTTCTGTAGGTCTATACATCTTTTTCACCTGCTCTTAATTGCACAACTCTTTCCTTAAAATAAGGAGATAGACCTGTGGAACCACTTCCATAATCCCACAAGTCGCTAACTCCACGTGTGATAACTCCGACAGAACTATTACTATTAATAATAGCATCAGAAACACCTGCTCTATGCATGAAGTCTTTCACTTCATCAATATAGATTAGCAATGTATCATCTTGATAATTGCCTGTTATTCCTAAGCCTTTTTTAACTTTTATTAATAGTTCATCATTCATTATTATCACCTACCTTTTATTTGATTAAATTGATGCTTCTGCTTTCTTAACTCTCATGAAACCACGATATGCAGTTGTATTACCACCTGCGAACACAACACCCTTATAGGCAATCATGCCGTTTTTGAATTTATAATCATAAGATTTCTTGATTTCAACAGGTGAGAAAATAGCAGTTTCATAATACATAGGAATTCCATAAATCATGCAATAATCATCTTTAGTTGCAGTTGCTAATGCTTTTAAGTTTGAGTTGATAATATAAGGAACTGTATTAATTGTCTGATTTGCTAAGTCAATCTTATATGCATGTTCACCAATTTCGTTTTTAACTAATGAGAATGCTAATAAGTCTGCCTTATTTAAAATTAATACACCTTTCTGTTCAACTTCTTCATCTCCTCCGTATGAGAAAATGATCTTGTTTAATGTATCTTGGTCAATCTTCTCAATTGCTAAATCATCAGTTGTTAATACAGCAGTGTTATCAGCAACTTTTGATGTAATACCAATGAATGTATTTGAAGTTCCTGCTCCTGCAATCTGCTGTTCTGCCATCTTCTTCTTTAATGCAACTTCAATACCTTTTCTAATTTCTGCTTCATAATCTGCATTAGGAAGTTTTTCAAGTTCTTCGCTATATTCAGCATATGCAGTAATCTTTACTTTATTGATTTTTGCCTGTCCAAAAGTTGTTTCTGCATCTGTATATTCTGCACCTTCTTCTGTTGCTCCACCTTCTCCATAAGATTTGGTGAATGGTGCTTCATATGATTCTCCACCCTGTAGATTTCTAATCTTTGTTAAATCAACGAATGATGAAACCTGTCTGAATGGTGCTGTTGCTAAATCGCTTGACTGATATTGTGGTAATAGAATATCGCTTGCAATTGTGATTGATCTACCTTCTTTTAATGCCTTTCCTCTTTCTTCTCTATCCTTGATAGATAATTCACGGTTTGTCTTATCCATCTTTTTTCCTCCTTCTATTTCTGTACTTGATAATTTTCTGATGTTTGTTTCATCAATCTTAACCCATTTATTTGAACGCTTTACATCTTCAGATGTTGGTTCGTCTTCGTCTTCGTCTTTCTTTGGGTCTTCTTTAGGATCTTTCTTATCCTCTTCTGCTCTTTTTCCTTCTTCTGTAGGCTCGTTTGTTGGGTCTTCTTCGGGTTCATTTTCAATTGCTTGCAACTGCGCTTCTGCATCAGCAATCTCCTGTGCAATTGTTTTTAAAGTTTCACCAATTCCACGAATTTCCTTTACATCTTCACTTTCATCAATTCTTTTATATAACTTATCTCTTTCATCTTTTTTAGAACGAATAAGTTTTTCTAAATATTCTTTAATGTTCATTACATAAATCCTCCTTTAATTTTTGCTTTTAATCTTTCTAATTTAACATTCTCCAATGTTTTCTTGTCATTCTCCAATGACTTGCTACGGTTCAGTTCAGTCTCCACTATCTTCCTACTACGTGCATATATAGAAGTTCCGTCATACGCAGGCACATCAACAACTGCGCAATCCCAAACTTTCTTTATCTTAGTGATATATCTTTTTATAGGCTTTGTGCTTTGATCTAACTCATGTTCCTCAACAGTAAAGCAAAAAGACATCTTATCTAATAATCCTGCTTTAATGCATTTATAAATATCTACATTATCAGTTGTATCTATTAATTCTGCTCTAATAAATAATCCTTTTTCATCAACGGTGCATTTAAGACTGCCGTTTCTAGTTCTTGCTAGAATACCTTTTGCATCTCCATGATTATACTTAAGACAGCAGTCCGTAAAATCTGCATCATCAAACGCACCTTTTCTAATCACTTCTATATAAGTAAGGTTATAATCTTCAATTAAAGTTTCTTCATCAAATACGCTTGCATAGCCTTCAACAACCATTTTCTTTATTCCGTCTTCGTTGGTCGCTTCATCTGCTCTAATTTCTTTTATTCGCATTTCCTTATTTTCTTTAAGACTTTTATAATCTGTCTTCAACTTACTCATACGCTCACCACCTTTTTTATATAAAAAATGAACCTATCAACTTAATGTGATAGGCTCATAGGCTCATTTATATTAATAATAGTCTTGCATCTCTTGCATTTTAATTGAATGCCCTTTGCAATGAAATCATTACTTACTTTAAATAATTTCTGCTTACATTTAGGGCAACAATACCACCCATTAATAATCATATAGTACCTCATTTACACCTTAATTATATCATGTTTTTTATATACTTTGAAAACTTTTATTCACTATTTGAACAACTGCCATTCTGATTATTCTGCTCTCCTACTTGATATTTAGAAGCATCTTTTGTTTTGATATAATTCAATGACATTATACGTTCGTCTCCTCCTTCATAAGGTTGTTCGCCAAACCAACTTAATACTTGGTTGTTAGTTACTCCACCTAATGGCAATAATAGTTCTGCAAGTTTTAGTTTCTTATCTGCACTCATCATCTGTATTTCGCTTGTATAGCATAAAATACTATTTCCGTTTTTTCTTGCAAATGGTGTAAGCATTACTCTTTCAATTGCCTGTCCTAAACTGATTGCGCCACTTTCAATTACAGTTTCATAAAATGCTTCTTTGTCTTCGCTAGTATATTTGCCGTTTAAAATTTCCTCGCTAACTCCATAATGTCTTCTAATTTTATCATCAAAAAATTTTAATAAATCTTTGTTGACACTCCTTCCATAAAAAGGAATAGGAGTATAGTCAGTTCCTTGGTCTAGGATAACAAAACCGCTCCTATCATCATTTAAATTTATATCAAATTCTTCTCTTTCTTTTTCAAGTTTATCTTTACCGATTAAACCCGACATTCTGAATATGCCTGTCACTTTTAATGATCCTTCTATTGATTTAAAAGTTGCTTGAATCATCTTGTCATTAGTTTGCAAGTGTTTGAGAAGTGTTGTATTATTTGCAGTTCCATTTATATCTCCACCCATATATTCATTTTCTCCAAACTCTTTTCGCCAATGAATTATTTCATCATATCTTAATTTACCACTATGATTTCCATTTTTAAAAGTAAAGTCAACATATATGATGCCTAAATCATCCTCATAGAAATCAACTCTAACAGGGTTTAAAGGATATAATGCTTTATACACCTTTTTAGTCCTTCCGTTTGTAGGATTATAATAAAGGTCATAAGTAGGATAAATAAAACAATTCTTATAAGTTTCTCTTAGCCATGCGCATTTCCTCAAGAAATCGCTTTGTGTCATGAGATTGTTTGGATTCTGTAAAACCTCATTGATATTGTTATCAGTTACTTTGACTTCTTTTCCATTAACGATTCTTATATGTCTAGGTTTTAACTTAGAATATTCATCTAGGATTCTGTTTGTAACCGTGAAAACAGTTTCATCATTCATTATATTATCTCCAAATTGAGAAAATGATGGTGTTCCGTTTGTACTGCTCGCCCATGTAAAAGATTTGTTTATTGCATATTTTGCTAGTTTATCAATTAATCCCACTATTCAACACCTCCATTGTATTCGTTGACATGCTTCATGTATTCATTCTCATATCGGTATAATATTGCATAGGTATCTATGCAAGCACTAGTTCCATCAATTCGCATTTCTGTTTTCATCTTAGCAGGCAATATCAATTCATTGTTATCTACTTCAAAAGTTGTATTTTTGAAACACCATAAATCCACCTCATTCAATCCTTGAACGTATTGAGATTTCAAGTCTGCTTCAAGGTGTTTCATTGGAGTACTCATGACATATTTATTTTGGTTTATCATTTCGCAAGTCTCACCTTTTTTATATCCATAACCAATTTCTTTCATTGCATTTAAGAAGTCATTTGCGAAACGTTGGTCATATCCTAATTTAAATATTCTAATATTGTACTGCTCAAATACTTTTAAATACCATTCAGCAACTTTTGAAAGTGAAACCCTATTTCCTTCATGGACTTCAACGAATCCTCTTTGCGCCCACTCTCTATATCTTGCACCCCCATTTTTATCGCTATCCAATTTGCTTTCGGGAATAAAATACTTGTTATAAAAATATTTATGCTCGTCATTAGGTCTCATAAACATCATAGTTACGCAAGTTAAATCTGATGTCTGTGATAAATCTGCTCCTGCTATTGCTACGCAGTTTTTAAAGTCCTCAAGTGAATAAATGTTTTGAGGGTAAAAGCAATCATCTTGTAGCCATGCTTCTGCACTGTTCTGCTTGATATTAAAATCCTTACATAACATATGCACTTTTGAAGACTTTGATAACTTAGCCTTAATCATATTTTTTTCGATAAATGACCATTTCTTTACTCCGTAAATTAAAGATGGATTTGATTTACACCAACTCCATTTATCTTGGAATATTTCTTGTGCTGAATCTTGAGTAAATAGCCATGGCAAGAAATGTTCATCATCTATTTCATCATTCAAAACCCCTCTAGCATATTCTAGTTTTTCATCAAGCAATCCATCATTTATAAAACCCTCTGTTGTACTCGTTATCAGTAATGGGTTATCTTTAATGGACATGCTTTCCCAACATGCCATGAATATTTCATTTGTTTTGCTATCGTGCATTTCATCATAGTAGCATTTATCAATATTTCGCCCATCTTTGTTTTGGGTCTTTTCACTCATTTTGAATATTGTGATGTTTTTTATATCATTTCTTATTTCTGCTAAATTCTGCCTTGTGAGTTCATTTTTAGTATCAAGCCTTCCTCTCATACCTCCTATTTCTTTCCATATAAGAGATGCCTGTTTATCATCATTTGATGCACATACAATATCCTCGCCACCACTGCCAAGAAATAAATCATAATTTCCATCACTTGCAAGATCTGTTGATTTGCCGTTTTTTCTTCCTACTAATTCAAGGACTTCATTAAATCTCCTTATTCCCGTGTCTGCCATCTTGAAACTATATACAACTTCCCAAAACGCTTTTTGCTGTAACATTAAACTCATAGCCCTCATGAAGAAAGGCTTCTTTCCTTGAAGGCAACACGTCTCCTTGAATCTAATTCTTTTTTCACTTTCTTTTGTATCATAAATATATTTAGGATTTGAAAGGTCTTCAACTAATTTGTCTATTTCTTTTCTCATTTCCATTCCAACTATTAAAGGTGTTTTGATGTATTCATCTTTTTCCTCATTGTATAGATCAACATATCCTTTGTTTATGCAATCTTGATAGGTCTCCAACCATGTTTCTTTTGTCTTGAGATATAAAGGCTTACTCAAACTGTTTTAGCATCTCCATCAATGGACTATCTTCCTTGACATCAAACTTTCCTAAAGTTGATAGTATAATTTTAATCTTGCTATCATGTCTTTGCGATAAGTCTGAATATTCTTTGGAAAGATATTTCTTTTGTTCTGCTTTTGACTTGCTAGTTGGAATACCTATTTTTAATAATGCTTCTTTAGTTCTTTCTATCTGCTCTTGTTCAAAAAGAAAATCTGGTATCATGCTTGATAAAACTTCTTTCTTTCCATCATCTAAGTTGTTAAATATACTTTTTAGTTGCTCCTCTGTCATATCATCACACCTTTTCACACCTTTTTTACACCTTTTTAGTGTATTTTACATAATTTTTGATAATTTTATATGATTTTCATTTTTTTAGGGTTTTGATTCTTGAAAAGTTTGAAAAATTGACTTGTGTAGAAA
>ERZ1023654.97-NODE-97-length-36425-cov-9.704152_pt1 | contig 36425 bp, 30 predicted proteins | sample MGYA00380338_ERZ1023654 | MGnify/ENA primary metagenome ERZ1023654 (study PRJEB33179, sample SAMN07448980) | human gut metagenome | biome: Human-gut; feature: Human associated habitat; material: Faeces | host: Homo sapiens | place: India: Bhopal | collected...
AGAACACACAGGGTGGTGTACCCGATCCTGTAACTGGTGAACCTTATGGTGTCGGTGTTTCCTTAAAAGGAGTGGTCGAGTCTGATGCGCCAACCATAAAAGAATACAATCCCAATCATCCTTTAGCAGACGAGAATGGCTACATTTACAGACCAAATGTAAATCCTGTAGAAGAAATGGCTGATATGATCAGCGCTAACCGTTCTTACCAGACTGCAGTACAGGTAGCTGCAAATGCTAAAAAAATGATGACAGCAACCTTACAGTTAGGTTCAAATTCTAATCTGTAGTCATTTTCTGTTTTACTGAAATTCCAGCAGGGCTCAGGATATAATCATCCTTGAGCCATATTTTTTTGCATTAAAATATCTTGGATATACAACTTAGAAAAAGGTACAGTCCTAAAAACTGTGGGATCTTTGTTCAGTCATCTTCCAAAGATCTCCACCTTTGTCTTGAGTCATCAAACAGTTTAAGAAAGAAATACTCCTCATCAGGTAGACCATAACTCTTCCTTCTGATGGTCTTGATCTTCTGGTTTGACACCTTCAACCTTTCAGTAAGATAACGGATTTTTTTCTAATCCAACACTTTTCTGTATTGACCAAGAAAAAAATTCAGAACAGCTCAACGGCAGGATTACCATGAATAGTTCCATAAATTTCACAGAGAAAGAACAGAATTCATTTCTTCTGTTAGCTGATAACAGCTTTTATGAGAAAAACACATTCTGTCTTATGAGAAGAGAGCAAAAAAAGCAGTCCCTACAGAGTTATGTTTACATTGCAGTTTTAATCTGCTGTCTGAAAATAAAAAAGCCTCCAGATGTAAATCTGGAGGCATTGACAAAATATAGTCGGATCCTTACTTAAATTCCTTCAAGTTTGAATACAGCCAACTTTTCTAACAGATCATTTGCAGCTGCTCTTAGCTGTTCGATCTCATCGTTAGAATCCTGAGAGCTGTTGGCACTCTGTCGGGTTAATGTGCTTACACCTTGCATATTGTTTGAAATTTCGGATGTTGCAGTTGTCTGCTGCTGAGCTGCTGTTGCAATCTGGCCTATCTGGCTGTTTACATTGTCAACATGGCTGTTAATGTCATTGAGGATGTCTGTAACACCGGATGCACGCTCTGCAAGGTCCTTCATTTCACCTAAGGTGTGGGTCATAGACTCATTGGCGCTGTTTGCGTCAGACTGGATCTGAGATACCATCTTGGTGATTTCCTGTGTTGATGATGAAGAGCGTGATGCAAGAGCACGAACCTCATCTGCAACAACCGCGAATCCCTTTCCGGCTTCACCTGCACGGGCAGCCTCAATTGCAGCGTTTAATGCCAGCAGGTTGGTCTGTGAAGCAATATCCTCAATAGTCTGAACGATAGTTCCAATCTTGTTGGTCTGATCAACCAAAGTTGAGATTAACTGGGCATCCTTCTTGGTCTTTTCTGCCTGATTTCTGATAGCATCAATAACACCTTCAACTTCAGTTACACCATGCTCGGTGATGTTCTGGGTGTCATTTGCGTTGGCAGCGGCATTCTCACAGTTCTTGGCAATATCAGAGGTGGTTGATACCATCTCGTCAGATGCTGCTGATACTGTTACAGAACGGCTTTCAGCATCTGCAATAGCTTCTGCCACAGATGAAATCTTTGAATGAATGCCTGAAAGTCTTTCATCAAAAGCGCGGTATGACTTTACAACGCTTGCAAGAGATTCTCCCAACTTCAGTCTCATCTGACAGGCTGAATTAAAGACCTTACCGAATTCATCCTCAAGGGTATTGTTAATTCTGAAGTTGAAATCACCTTTTTCCATGCGGCCGATGTAGCTGACAAGCAGGGTGAAGTTTTTGTGGATATATCCTGAAATTCCTCTGGAAATTAAAAAGGCAATGATAACAGAAATGACTACCAGAATAATTGATGTGTACATAGGCCCCTTTGAGGTGTTGGCTCTTGTAAGTTCGGTTGAAAGAGTTACCTGTTCATCAATTAACTTCTGATACAGCTCAAGACATCTGTTAGTGATTGGCAGTACCTCGTAGATATACACATCAAGAGCCTCTGTGAGCTTGTTTGCAGCCACCAGGGGAACAACTTTCTGTTTGTAGTCTGCAACAAGTTCACTTGCCTGTTTTTTAACAGTCTGGATATTGTTCTTATAAGATTCTGATGAAGGAAGATCACCGATGATGTTCTCATTCATTACTGAAGAGACCTTGGCAATTTCCTCAATCTTGCCGACAGAATCAGCAATAAAAGCCTCATTGTGATCGTGAGTCGCTTTTCCGTTCAAGTAACTTACGATGACATCGTTTGCCTTGTCCAGAGCTCTCTGTGTATTCATTACGCGGCTGTAGGATTTTCCAAGAATTCTCTCAACGTTGTAGGAGGCATCAATATTTTTAGAGGTATTTATTACAGCAAATCCTGAAGTTACGATGATCAGGATATTTAAAAAACCAAAACTCAGCATCAGCTTCATTCTGAGGCTTAAATTTCTAAGCAAGTCCATACTATTCCCCATTTATTATTTAAATTAAAACAGTTTGAGCGGAAAACCCAAAGCGTTCATTATTCAGGTAAACTAAGTTTATCTCTGTCGTTTACGTATACTGATATTATTTTATACGGCATTAGGAGAGATATCTTTAAATAGATTTTTTTTTGCGAAGACACTCACAGCAAAAAAGAAAAAATTTTTATTATAAAGACAGTTATCACAGTTTTTATAAACTGTAAAACCCTCTGTATTTTCAAGAACTTTTAACTGGTTATGTGGATTTTTTTATACAGTTCAAACAGCTTTATACAAAATTAAAAAACTGAATATTATTAAGACAGATAAAAAAATTTGCAGAAAAAAGTAAAATGAGATTTATATGCCCATTTGTACAACGAGTTATATTGTGCAGGATAATTTTGATCCTGTACTGAAGTGGCTTTACTGCGACAGGCGGCCATTACTGTATTGGCGTTATAAAAGCACAATTCTTTTATAAAAAATAATATTTTGCCATTGTAAACTGTTAAGTTAGGCCACATATAAAATATAGGAAATGAAATTTTTAAATAAAGTCCGGCTGTTCATAATAGCTTACCTGTTTTGAAGATTTTTTGAATTGGCTGTAAAAAAGTAGGTTTGTATGCAGAAGATCTTGCTGTCTCTTGTTGTTTTTTTTGTTCTGGAACTTGCTGTTATTATTGAAGTTGGATCCTCTATAGGAGCAGTAAATACCATCCTTGTAATGTTTTTAATGATGGTTCTGGGCGTGTTCCTGATAAAGTTGCGCTTCCGTCAGGCTATGGATGGACTCAGAAACGGTACTGTGGATACAAGTGTGTTTTTCCTGCCACTTGCAGGTTTCCTGTTTCTTTTCCCAGGCTTTATCTCAGATCTCTTAGGGCTTTTGCTACTCATTCCCCAAATTCAGACAGGATGTGTGAGGTACTATAATAAAAACCGCGATGACAGTGAGTTTTTTACTTTTGCAAGAAAAGAGTCTGATTCGTTTTTTCATAAGGGCAATACCATCGACGGCACTGCAGAACATGTTGACAGCTCTGATGAGAACAGGAGCATAAAATAACTTAAGAACTGAAAAAAGGAAGGCTCAGCCTTCCTTTTTATCAGTTTCCTGAAGTCTTATAGAAGTACTGAATCTTCTGGTAACTCATACCGGATCTTTTGGCAATTTCTGAAATATTGCCGTGATACTCTTCGTAAAGTCTTTTCATGAAATAGTTCTTGCTCTCATTGAGCCAGTTTTCAATATTTGAAGGAATTTCCCTGTTTTCAACTTTCTTTTCAAATACCTGAGGCTCTCCTGCATCTGAAAGCTGAGCTGTCAGATCATCTGCTGTAATGACATTTCTCTTTTCAAAGTTCGCATTGAGAGCACTTAGCATCAGTACATGGTGTAGCTGTCGCACATTGCTGTGCCACTCATAGTTTTTTATAAAGCGTAAAACATCCCCGTCAAGACAGAGATCATTTAACTAACTGTCCCCATTCTGTTTTATCTTTACAAGAATATTTCCTTGGATATCTTTAAATCTGTCAGGTTCTTTCTCAATGATTTCGGATAACTGCGTAATCTTAACTGACACATGGAAAGTCTGTAAAAAAGATCTTCACGGAAGCGGTCTTCCTCAACTTCTTTTACAATATCCTTATTGGTAGCTGCAATAATTCTGACACTTTTAATGTCTACAGGCGTACTGCTTCCTAAATTTGTAACCGATCTTTCCTGCAGTACTCTGAGCAGTACTTCCTGGTATGAAAGGGGAATGTCTCCTATCTCATCTAAAAACAGGGTACCGTTCAGTGACTTTTCAAAACACCCCTGTTCGCTGTAGGGAATCTCTGGCATAAATACTCTGTAGAAATCATTATCCGTTCTTTGTTTTACTCCGAACAGCTCTTTACTCTTAAACCTACAGCTTGATCCCATACCTGCTATAATGAAGACAGCAAAGATTTAAGGAAACAGCTTTATGTCAGAGAGTACAGTTACACTACTTAATAATCCTTATGGACAGTTTACTTTTGATTTATTTCGAAAGAAGGTCCAGGCCTTTGTAGATAAGAGTCTCTCCATTAAATACCTCGATGATAATGGTACAAGTAAATATCCTGTACTTCTGCGTCCGCTTCGTTTTGTCAAATCTACTTTTGTCCGTATGCTTAAGTGCTACTACTGATATTTCCTATCATGACAGGTATGATGAGCTGTTTTTTGGCACAAAGATTTATGATTTAAATCTCCCAACTCACAACAGTTATCATGTAATCAATTTTGATTTCTCAGCTGTTTCAACCGGCAATCTTAATAAGCTTTTAACTAGTTTTTTTGTGGCCGTTGCTGATGGAATAAGAGATTTTAAACGCAGATATAAAGATTTCGTTTTTGATTATTCAAATATCGATAAAACAGATGCTGCAACAGTGATGAGTGACTGTAAAAGAATGTTTTCATCAAAAGGTACAGCATGAAACAGCAGGAGAAAAACCGAGTATGAGATACAGAACCGGACAAAGGTACAAAACTTCTCTTTTAAACAGTTTTACAGAGAAAAACTGGTTTATCCACAAAGGACAGTTCACAAAGATCTGTCCTTTTTTTGTTATTCAGTCTTTTAAATTTCAGCTAAGACTTTGCTTTTGAGTCTTTCCGTAATGTCTTTTCAGATCCTTTATAACTAAAGATCTGAGTCGTTCTGGTAATATTTTCCATAAAGTGGATATAAAACCGCGCATCGTGGTATAGTCTCACTACAGACTCAAGTGTTTTACACATAATTTCAGAGAGTTAACCTTTACAGGTTTCTGAAACTTTGTAAAATTGAAAAGTGCTCTTATGGCGGTACGTTAAGGTGCAGTCAGACTCGGAAGGAATTGCCTCAGCAGAGTTTTTGTGTAGAGAAGATCCTGTATGAAAGGTCAGTTTAGGTATTATTTAATTTTATTTATTTCCTGTGTGATCTGGGGATTAACCCCAATCTGCGGTCGTGTCCTCAAAGACTGCATGTCGCCAATGCTGATCACGGGGGCAAGATTTTACCTTGTGGCTCTGGTTCTCTTTTCACTGATAGTCCTGCTTGAGGGAAAAAAAGGTCTGTACCTTTCACGTCACGACTTTTTTGTCCTGCTGCTGATGGGGTTTGTCGGTATCTTTTTACATAATTCCCTTTTATTTGAAGCTTTAAGATTCACTCCTGCCTCAAACGCAGCCCTGATTGAGAGTATTGGTCCTTCCATCACCTCAACACTGGCTTTTTTTGTTATAGGTGAAAGATTAAGCAGAATAGGATGGCTCGGAATTTTTATCTCCTGTTTTGGCGCGGGCTATATAGTATGTAAAGGCTCACTTGATACTCTGCTTCATTTTCAGATAAACATAGGAGAGCTGATTATTATAGTCTGTGAGGCGATGTGGTCATGTTACGTGGTCATAAGTTGGAAACTGTCAAAGAACGTCAATGCTCTTGCAGTTACCGCATGGACTGGTCTTTTTGGCGCAATATTCTGTACGATAACAGGTTTTGCATTCAATGAACTGCAGGTCTATTCTATTACCAGAACCTATATCATCGCCTTTTTGGTTTTATCCCTGTTAACAGGTGTTGTGGCCTTTGTCTTCTGGAATTACGCAATCACCAAGGTGGGAGCGAGCAAGGGCGGAACCTTTGTCTATCTGATACCAGTCTTTGGCGCTGTCTTTGGCGTTGTACTTTTAGGAGAAGACTTTTCATCAAAAGAGTTTATCGGTGCTTTAATAGTTGTTGTAGGAATGATTATTTCTGTAAAGGCAAAACTCTCTGTAAGACCTTCATCAGGATCAGTCGCACAGATTAAACAGAGTCTTATCGAAAAGGAAAGAGCACAAATTCACCACGGCAAAGATGTTTGAGGTATGGCAATTTCTTAACCTGTTACTTTTTAACCGTTTTTTTATCACTCCTTAAATTCTGCCCTGAACACGGTGTAGAGACTTAATCTGTTGCAGACTGAGATCACGGTTTTTCTGTAAAAAATATCTGAAACAGCAGATAAAAAAATTTTTATTTTTTTTTACAGTTTTCTCTTGAAAAGAAAAAATCCATCCCCATTTCTAGTACTGTTGAAAAGTTTAAATGCTTTTGTCTTGTACTAATGGATGGAAGCTGTGGTGACAGTCGGACGCCTTTTTCCGACTAAAAGAATATTACGGTAGATAGCCGTGGAGAAACAAATGAAATTAGTTCCTTTGTATGATCGCGTTATTGTTGAGCCTTTTGAGGAAGAAACCAAATCATCAGGCGGTATTTTATTAGGTAGCGCAGCAGTAAAGTCAACTCGCGGTAAGGTTGTTGCAGTAGGTAAGGGTCGTGTTCTTGAGAACGGCACAACATCTCCAATGAGCGTTAAGGTTGGCGATACTGTTATCTATAACGAAGGCTATGGCTGCAAGAAAGAGAAACTTGACGGCAAGGATGTTGTCATCATCTCTGAGACTGACGTATTTGCAATCGTAGAAGACTAGTGAAAACTGGTACCTGAGAATAATTTTTTTTTAGTTTAGGAAGATTTTAGAATGTCTGCAAAGCAAGTAATTTTCGGAAACGAAGCACGCGCCCAGATGTTAGAGGGTGTAAACGTTCTAGCCAACGCTGTTAAGGTAACCTTAGGCCCTAAGGGCCGTAACGTAGTTCTAGATAAGAGCTACGGTGCTCCACTAATCACCAAGGATGGTGTTTCAGTAGCTAAAGAGATCGAGCTTGAGGGTAAGTTCCAGAACATGGGTGCCCAGATGGTTAAGGAAGTTGCATCAAAGGCTAACGATGCAGCTGGTGACGGTACTACTACCGCTACTGTTTTAGCTCAGGCTATTGTTAACGAAGGCTTAAAGTCAATCGCTGCTGGTATGAACCCAATGGACGTAAAGCGCGGTATTGATAAAGCTGTTGCTGCTGCAACTGAAGAGTTAAAGAAGTTATCAATCAAGTGTGAGGACAAGAAGTCAATTGCTCAGGTTGGTACCATTTCAGCTAACTCAGATGCAACCGTTGGTAATTTGATTGCTGACGCAATGGAGAAGGTTGGTCGTGATGGCGTTATCACCATCGAAGATGGTCAGGGCTTAGAGGATCAGTTAGATCTAGTTGAAGGTATGCAGTTCGACCGTGGTTACTTATCACCATACTTCGTAAATAAGACCGAAACTGGTACTGTTGAATTAGAGAACCCATACATTCTTCTGTGCGACAAGAAGATTTCAAATATTCGTGATTTAATCACCATCCTAGAGGGTGTTGCAAAGGCTGGTAAGTCATTGCTTATCATCGCTGAGGATGTTGAGTCAGAAGCTTTAGCAACCTTAGTTGTTAACAATATGCGTGGTATTGTTAAGGTTGCTGCTGTTAAGGCTCCTGGTTTTGGTGACCGTCGTAAGGCAATGTTACAGGATATCGCAATTCTAACTGCAGGTACTGTAATTTCATCAGAATTAGGTATGGAACTTGATAAGGCTACCCTAGATGACTTAGGTGTTGCAAAGCGTGTTGTAATCACCAAGGATAACACCACCATTATCGATGGTGAGGGTGACTCAAAAGCTATTGAAGAGCGTGTTGCTCAGATCCGTAAGCAGATCGAAGAGTCAACTTCAGAGTATGATCGCGAGAAGTTACAAGAGCGTGTTGCTAAACTTGCTGGCGGCGTAGCAGTAATTAAGGTTGGTGCTGCAACTGAAGTCGCCATGAAAGAAAAGAAGGATCGTGTAGAAGACGCTATGCACGCAACTCGCGCTGCTGTTGAAGAAGGTGTTGTTCCAGGTGGCGGTGTAGCATTAGTTCGCGTTGCTAAGAAGATTGCTGGCTTAAAGGGCGACAATCAGGATCAGGACGTAGGTATCAAGGTTGCATTAACTGCAATGGAAGCTCCTTTACGTCAGATCGTAACCAACGCAGGTCAGGAAGCATCTGTTATCGCTAACGAAGTTCGTAACGGTTCAGACAACTATGGTTACAATGCAGGTACAGAGCAGTACGGCGATATGATCGAGATGGGTATTCTGGATCCTACCAAGGTTACCCGTTCAGCACTGCAGTATGCAGCTTCAATCGCTGGCTTAATGTTAACCACTGAGTGCATGATTGCTGATGCTCCTCGTAAGGATGACGCAGCTCCTGCAGCTCCTATGGGCGGCATGGGCGGAATGCCTGGCATGATGTAATCATCACTTAAATAATTTAAATTCTGTGAAGGTCGTAGCTCTTTGAGGGCTACGGCCTTTTAAATTTTTGAAATTCTCTTTTTATCCTGCCTAAATTTTTTATAATTTTTGAAGTATATCTCTATTTGTGTACAATTCTGTATAATGGACGCTTTGTAAACGTTGAACATGCATGATTTAGTTTAATTTTGTGTATAAAATCAGTGTAATACAATCAAAAAAACTTATCTTATAATCACGAAAAATAGGAAGTTAATCAGGGCAGAGAATTTTCCTATCTTTGATTAACATAGTTTAAAAGTCGGTTCTCTAACCTTTAGGTTTAAGGAAATTATATGGATCAGAATCGTAAGCTTTTAATATCAAATCAGTTATCCTTTGGTGTTTTAGGCGCAATTGAGGCTGCTTGGGCACCTATGGTTCCATTTGTGAAAATGGGCATGAACCTAGATGATGCGCAGTTTGGTCGATTACTGTTATCTATGGGTATTGGCTCTTTATGTGCTCTACCTACAGTAGGCCTTCTTATTTCAAAGTTTGGTCCTAGACTTGTAGCGATTACAGGTTGTATAGTTTTAGGTTTATCTTTAATTGGAATTTCTTTTGCAAACCATGAATGGCTGTTATGTTTGATTTTAGCTATCTTTGGCGCAAGTTTAATTGCAATTGACGTAGCTTCAAATGTAAATGCAGTTGTAGTCGAGAGTATCTTTAAACGACCTTTAATGTCTGGTTTCCATGGTGGTTATTCTTTAGGTACGATTGTAGGCTCTATGATTATGTCTTTACTGTTAACCATAGGTTTAGGCATTCATTTGAGCTCTTTCTTAATCTTTTTGATCATGACAGGCGTAACCTTAATCGGTTGTAGAGCCCTGTTCTCTGATATCAAATCTTTTAACGCTGAACATGTAAAGGCAGCTCAAACAACTACTAATACTAAACACCATAGAGTGCCACCTGTGATCCTAGTTTTAGGCTGTTTGTGCTTTATTATGTATGGTTCAGAAGGTGCGCTTTTAAGTTGGACTACTGTTTTTGCAACACAAAACAGAGGTATCACACCAGAGGTTGCAGGTTATTTCTATACTTTCTTTGCTGTAACTATGACTGTAGCTAGATATTCCGGTAATAAGCTTGTAACAGCATTTGGTCGCAGAAGAACCGTTGTTTTAGGTGCCATCATGGTGGCAACAGGCTTCTTTATTACAGCCTCAGTTGAGCATTATGTTGGTATGATGATTGGCTTTACTATCATCGGTCTTGGTGCTGGTAATATTGTACCTCAATTAGTGTCATTTGCAGGCTCTGTTCCAGGTATAAAGGTTCAATCAGCAATCTCACTTATTAACTCATTGGGCTATTCAGGTATCTTATTAGGACCAGTGATCATTGGTTATGTTTCAAAGCTCTCATCTTTAGAGAGATCATTTGAGCTTTTAGGCATAGCAGTGTTTGTAGTAGCTTTAGTAAGTTTCAAGATCTTAAAGCAGGCAAAGCGTAGCTAAATTTAAGCATGAGACAATAAAAGAGGGCTGTATAATTCAATGAGTTACAGCCCTCTTTTTAAGAAGATCTAAAGAAGTTTAATTCTTTTACTGACCTGTGATTACATCATAGCCTACCTTTAGAATAAACAAGCTTATGACCACAATCATAATAGGACGGGTCGCAAAAGCGCCTTTCTTTTCAAAGAACTTAGCACCAAAATAATTTCCTGCAATGTTATCAATAGCTGCTCCAATTGCTAAAGGGAAAAGTACATCTCCATGAATTAAGAATAAGATCATAGAAGTGATATCTGAAATCATATTCTCAGCTTTAGTAAGACCGTTAGATTTTTGCACACTCATATGAGCAAAAGCTCAGAAGATTAAGAGTAATATGGTACCAATGACAGGTCCATTAACGTAGTGCGAGAATTACCTTCAGGAAAAGGCTATGCTGATTTAGTGTATCTTCCAGAACAAAGTGCAAACAAACCAGCACTTTTAATAGAGCTAAAGTTCGATATGTCAGCTCAATCTGCTATTACTCAGATTAACTAGAAGAATTACCTACAGTTTTTTAAAGACTATAAAGGTGAAGTCCTACTAGTATGTATTAACTACTCAAAAGACACTAAAACACATCAGTGTATTATTGAGAAAGCTGTTATCTAGTAACAGCAGGTGTTGATTATTTTACATTGCTATTTTCATGAGTTTTTTCTGTTCTCAAAATAAAAGCACATCTTAAGATGTGCTTTTCAAGATATCTTTAAAAAGAGAATGTACCTATTAGAAGATATTGTCTGAACTGATGTTTGAAGTATCAACCTCAGTCTGGCTTGAACTGTCTTCAGAGTTGTTATCTGTAGTTGTACCTTCTCCATCCTCATCTACAGGCTCTTCAACTCCGGTCTCAGAGATTGAAGTACCGCCTGAGATACACCAATCAGTAATACCTGCATTAGTACACTTACCTAAACCTTCAGGGATAGGTAGAGTAGCTGCTGGCTTTCCTTCTTCTGTAATTTTTATAAATCTTGCCCAAATAGGAAGAGCTGAATAAGCACCGCCTTCAGGACCTTGAGTTCTTGACCAACCTAAGTCGCGATCTGTATCAAAGCCCATCCATGAGGTAGCAACTACATTGCCGTTAAATCCTGAGAACCAGGCATCATGGACATTGTTGGTAGTACCGGTCTTGCCGTGCAGATCAGTTCTGCCAGTAGTAGCTGAAGCTCTTGAACCTGTACCCCAGTAAGGACCAGATAAACCTTCACCACCGTAGATTACTGATCTCATCATATCAGCTACGATATAAGCATTCTTGTGGGATAGGACCTGTGTTGCCATATTGTCTGGAACAGTAGTGCCATCCTCATATTCAAGAGCGATACCGTTCTTCACAATATCAGGAGCTGTAGGATCAGCTATCTTTGGATTGTACTGATAAACAATGCCACCGTTTTTAACAATCTTTGATACAAGGTATGGTTCAATCTTATAACCACCGTTTGCAAAGGTTGCATAACCTGTAACTAGATCAAGTGGAGTTACTTCAACAGAGCCTAAAGCCATAGCTTCAACCTGCTGCGAACGAGGTACATTAAGACCAAACTTTTCAACATGCTCCACTACGTTGTGTACACCAATCTGACGGATAAGTCTGATTGAAACTACGTTCTTTGAACGAGCCAGACCTTCACGTAAAGACATTGGCCCGTCATAACGGTTAGGTGAGTTCTTAGGTTCCCACCAGGTACGTGAACCTGGATCCCAGGTTCTGATAGGCTCATCCTGGAATATTGAGTTGATGTTAATGCCTTTAGCTACAGCTGCTGAATATAAGAAAGGCTTGAAGTTAGAACCAGTCTGACGTGTTGACTGAGTGGTTCTATCAAACTTACTCTTTGCAAAATCATAGCCACCGACCATAGCTACAATAGCACCGTTGTACTGATTTAAAGCTACAATTGAAGCTTCAACCTCTGGTACCTGAGCTAACTCAGCTTCATTTTTATCATTGAGGCTGTAGAAGATAAGATCTCCTACTTTTGCTACATCAGAGACTTTTTTAGGAGTAGGACCCTGTCTTTTATCATTTATAAAAGGAGATGCCCATTTTAAGTTCTGATAACTGATGGTAATGTCCTGACCTTTTCTGCCATAAGCCTGCAGAAGTCCAGCCTTATCATCTAAAGAGGTAACCACAGCAGGGAAGATATAGTGATAGATATCTTTTGAATAAAGGTACTTATCTAAATCAAACTTGTCATCTTTAGCTTTTAAATCATTGATGTTCTCTTTAGAACCTCTATAACCATGGCGTTTGTCATAGTCATTAACAGCTCTAAATACAGCCTCGTGAGCTGCTTCTTGGTCTTTAGCTAAAACAGTAGTGTAAATTTCAATTCCGTCTGTATAAGCTGAAGGACCAAATCTGTCTAAAGCTAACTGTCTTGCTTTTTCTGCTACATATGGAGCATAAGCTTCAAGTTTACTTGCATGGAATTCTGCCTTATAAGGCTCTGCATCAGCTTTTTCGTATTCTTCTTTAGTGATGTAACCTAAAGAATACATTCTGTCTAATACAAGATGACGACGATCTTTTGATCTTTCTGGATTTGAAATAGGGTTTAATGATGATGGAGCTTTTGGAAGACCTGCAATAGTAGCCATCTGACCTAAAGTTAATTCATCTAAATTTTTACCATAATAGGTTTGAGCAGCTGCGGCTACTCCATAAGAGCGGTGACCTAGAGCAATCTTATTTAAATATAATTCAAAGATTTCGTCTTTAGTTAAAACCTGCTCAATTCTCAAAGAGATGAAAACTTCCTTAATTTTTCTTTTTAAGGTCTTTTCTCTGGTTAAAAAGAAGTTTCTTGCAACCTGCTGAGTAATGGTACTAGCACCCTGCTTAGCAGAAGCTGAGGTTGCAGCTACGATAGCAGCACGGACGATACCAATAGGATCGATACCGCTGTGATCATAAAAACGTGTATCCTCAATTGCCAAGAAAGCCTGTCTCATCTTTAATGGGATCTTGTCTAAGGCAACAGGAATTCTCTTACTCTCACCAAACTCACCAATAAGTTTGTTGTCAGCAGAGTAGATCTTCATAGGGGTTTCAAAGGTAACTTCCTTTAACTGTTCAACATCCGGAAGATCACCTAAGGTCTGATAATACAGAGCCGCCCCTGCTACACCTGAAACGCCTACACCGAACAGTACTGTCCAGAAGGCAAATTTAACGTATTTAAAAAGCACAAAAAGCCTCAATTCAAAAAACGGATGGCTCATTTTATCAAAATTTAGGCTAAATGGCTGTAAATGAGCTGTTTTAGAAAAGTTTGATTTTATGTGCTTTATCAATGGTATTGTGGCATAGTTTAGATTTAGCACAAATCATCACTAAAAACTGTTCACTAATGTACAGCTAAATGAAAAAATGAGTTAAAATTCATTCAAATAAACTAAAAACACGGACAGCAGATGACCTTAGAATGTAAAGATAGACTTTTTCTTGTAGGTCCTATGGGATCAGGAAAGAGCAGTATTGGTAAATCACTAGCTTTAGTAACCGAAAGACCTTTTCTTGATATAGATGAGGAAATCGTAAAATATGCAGGTAAGTGTATTCCTGCAATTTTTGAAGATGACGGTGAAATTGAATTTAGAAATATAGAAACTGAGGTTTTAAAACACTGTCTTAAAGTAGACGCTATTATTGCCACAGGCGGTGGTGTGATTGGACGTGAGGAAAACCGCAAGCTCTTAAAAGCAAATGGTCTTGTAGTTTACCTGATGGCTGATGTGGATTCTCAATATTTAAGAACTTTAAAAGATAATAACCGTCCAATGATTGCAGTCGATGACAGACGCAAGAGATTAGAAGATATTTTTAAAATAAGAGATCCTCTTTATCGTGAGGCATGCGACTTTATTGTGGACTCAAGTCACAACAATGTGCATGACTGCGTAGAACAGATTAAAGCGAAACTAAAGGAATTCTCATGGAAACTATAACAGTAGGTTTAGGCACAAGATCATATCCAATTTATATTGGTACCGACTTAAATTATGGTGATCTAATCAGAGAAGCTCTACCTAAGGTAACTGATGTAATGGTGGTTACTAATACCACTGTAGGTCCACTGTATTTTGATGAGCTAAAAACTCAGCTAGAAGAGCGCGACTTTAACGTAAGTGAGTGTGTCTTAAAAGACGGTGAAGCATATAAGACCGTAGATTCATGGTGGCAGATTTTAACTGCTCTTATGGAAAAAGATTTTGGTCGTGATGGTGCTGTGATTGCTCTAGGAGGCGGTGTTGTCGGCGATATGGCGGGCTTTGCAGCTTCTGCTTATCAAAGGGGCATTCCATTTGTGCAGATCCCTACAACCTTACTTGCTATGGTTGATTCATCAGTAGGTGGCAAGACAGCTATTAATCATCCATTAGGTAAGAACATGATTGGAGCTTTCTATCAGCCAAAAGCTGTAATTGCTGATTTAGATTGCCTAAAAACCTTACCTGAGCGCGAGTTAACCGCAGGTTTAGGTGAGGTAGTAAAGACAGGCATCATTTATGATTACAAGTTCTTTAATTTCTTAAAAGATCATGTTTCAAAAGTCTTCAGCTATGATTTAGACACCTTATCTCATATTGTAAAACGCTGCTGTGAAATTAAAGCTTCAGTAGTGTCACAGGATGAAAAGGAGCATGGCTTACGTGCTATTTTAAATTATGGTCATACCTTCGGCCATGCTATTGAAGCATATTTAGGCTTTGGTACCTGGTTACACGGTGAAGCTGTCGGTTTAGGTATGGTAATAGCATCAGCTCTGGCCTTAGACAGAAAGTTAATCTCAAAAGATGACTTTGATAAGATGTTAGAGTTGTGTCAGAGTGCAAAATTGCCAACCGTAATTCCTGAGAGAATGACAGGTAATGATTTTATTGAGCATATGCGTCATGACAAGAAGGTTCGTCATGGTGTAATTCGCTATGTACTGCCAGTTCGCATCGGAGAGGTTAAGATCTTCTCTGATGTATCTGACGATGAGGTTAGATCTTTAATTAGCAGGATGAAATCCTAGTATGCATCATCAAGGTTTTTCTGTACCTAAGTCGCTTCTAGATTGTGCTAAAGCAATTCATGACAAGTTTTTATATGGAGAGAACTTTGTCATGCTTTCAGGTGATTCTGGCTCAGGTAGAACTAGCCTATGCGAGCAAGTTGTAAATGAACTTGAGAGTAAGCTTTTACCAGTATTCATCCCTTGTCAGGATGAAATGACCCAAGAGCAGTTGCGTCAGCTGTTTTTGCAGCAGATTGCTCCTAATGAAAAGTGGGATGATACAGAACCTCTTTATCAGAGCTTTTCAAAACTCTCAATTCCAGTAAGACAGCGCTTTTTAGTGATTGTCGATGATGCTGACAGTGCAATTAGTTCATTCTTTGATGAGCTGATTTCCCTGTATGAGCATAATCTTGGAAAAAACAGATTTTCTTTTTTAGTTACAGGTCATCCATTATGGGTGCAAACTAAAATTGCTGAAAAGAATAATGACAGGATCTCTATAACAGAGATCAACATTCCTGCAATTACAATCGATGAAGCTGGCGCTTTATGCGAACAGATGTTTGTATTTGCAAGATTAGACAAGGTTTATAAAGCAATTCTGCCAAAATTACCTCATGCTTTAGCATCATGCGAAGGTAACATCAGCAGAGTTATTAAATTAACGGAGACACTTATGAATGATCCTATTCAAGTAAACGATGACAAGTCATCACAGCCACAGGTATCACTTGACGTAAAGCCAAATGCAAAAAATTCTAAGAAAAAGCACAGCTCTGCTGCTATTTTTATTTCAATTATTTGCATTGTCATTGTTTTAGCTTGTCTTGTACCTGTATTTTTAGGATCAAACATTGTTGATAGTATCTTTGGTAAAGCTTCAGAGCAAAAACCAGACAGTGTTCAGATTGTGGATAAAGTACAAAAGAGTGCTCAACAGGGAGCTGATGTTAACAGCTCAACTACAGCTGATGATCCTCTTTCTGTATCAGCAGGTGCCGTAAGTGACATCAATGCAAAAGGACCAAAAGGAGATGAGGCAAACGCAGTACATGATGATGGCGGTTTACTGCCAGATGTAAACGGCGGTATTGAAGCTGAAACTAACAATGCACAGCCTAAGAAATCTGTAACCTTAGATGGTAATGCTTTAGATGAGATTGAAAAGAAAGAGGCTGATGACAAATCAGGCAATCCCAGGCAAGGATTGGCAGGATCTGTAAAAACCGATGCCAATAAGGCATCTGATGCTGCTGTGGTTGATGAAAGGTCATCTGTAACCCACTCATCTACAAATGAAGAGACTAATTCAAAAGTAGAGAGTAACTCAAAAGAAGTAGAGACTTTAAGCCGTGAGGATAATGTTCTTTTTAAAGATCAAATCGCAAAAGAAGATGCTGATAACCAAAAAGCTCTGGAGGCTCAGAAGAAAGCATTAGAGCAGAAGGCTCTACAAGAGGCTGAGCTTAAAAAGAAAGCTGATGCTTTAGCTTTAAAGGACAATCCTCAAAAAGAAGAAAAATCTGACAATAAGGAAAAGAAAGAAACTGCAAAGGCTGATACTAAAAAGGCTAGTGCTACTAAAAACACTGCTAAAAGAAGTTCACCCCGAGCCCGTCCTAGAAGCACACCAGTTCCTGGCTCACATGATGAACTCTTAAATAAGAACCCTCGTCACTATACCTTACAGGTATTAGCAGGACGTAATAAAGCTCCTTTATTACAGGCAGCTGACTATGTAGAGGGAAGATACTGGATTTATACCACCGTGCGTAACGGTGCTCCATGGCATGTTTTAGTCATGGGTGATTTTTTAACCGCAAAAGAAGCTGTTTCAAGAGCTGCAATTCTGCCAGGCTCTCTAAGAGCTCATGGCTCATTTGCTAAATCTTTTGAAAAAGTACAATCAGAAATGAGAATGCAATAAGTGAATACCAAGAAATTTTTAATCGCAGGTTCAATCCTGTCAGCTGATTTATTAAATCTTGAGAAAGATGTAAAAGAGGCTTTAGACGAAGGGGTAGATGTAATTCATTTTGATGTAATGGATTATCATTTTGTGCCAAATATGACCTTCGGTCCTGGCTTTTTAAAGGCTATGAGAAAGAAGTTCCCAAATGCTGTATTTGATGTGCATTTAATGGTATCTCCTGTAACAGAGAATATCGTTGATGACTATGCAAATGCCGGCGCTAACTGGATTTCTTTCCATCCTGAGGCTTGTATTCATACTGAAAGAATGCTGACTCATATCAAAGAGATGGGCATTAAAGCAGGTTTAGCTTTAAATCCAGCTACTCCTCCACAGATGTTGAGATATCTTTGGGAGAAATTAGACTTCGTGCTAGTCATGACCGTAAACCCAGGCTTTGGTGGTCAGAAGACTATTAAAGCAACCTTAACTAAAGTTGCTGATGTTAAAAAGATGGCAAAAGATGATGGCTATGACATCAGTATCGAAGTTGACGGTGGTGTAAAGGATAACAATATCGCTTCTATCGCCTCATATGGTGCTGATACCTTTGTTGTAGGCTCTGCTTTCTTTGGCGCAGCTGATAAAAAGCAGGCTTTAACAGCTTTACATAAGGCTTTAGAGAAGTAATGGGAAAACTTACTGTGTTGCCTAAAGCTCTGTTATTTGATCTTGATGGTACTCTTGCTAATACAATTCCGCAGCTTGCGATAGCGGCTTCTAAAAGCGCTGTAGCTATTGGCTTGAATCCACCATCAGTTGAAACTACTAAAGGCTTTGTAGGCAATGGTGTGAATATGCTTTTAGCTCGTGTAATTGCAGGTCGCTTTGACGTGGAGCTAAAGGATGTAGATCCATCTTTATTAAAGAGAGCAAGGGACGTCTTTAATGTTGAATACACTAAAGGACTTGATAAAGATTACAACCTCTATGAGGGCGTAAAAGAAGGGCTTGAGTACTTTAAGTCCCGTGGGATCAAGCTTGCTGTAGTAACTAATAAGCCTCAGATGTTTGCTCTGCCTTTACTTAGCTATATGGGCATTAAAGACTATTTTGACTTTATCCTAGGTGGTGAGGTTATTCCTGAGCGTAAACCTGATCCTACACCTCTTTACTATGTACTAGATAAATTACAGGTAAGTAAAGATGATGCGGTGATGGTAGGTGACTCTAACAATGACATTGAAGCTGGCAATAACGCAAATATGACCACAGTCTTTTTCAGCTATGGTTATAACCGAAAAGATCCTAAAGAATTAAAGTTTGATTATGGTTTTGATTCTTTTAATGAGCTTACAGCTTTAATTAAAAGCCTTAGCTAAAGGACAATTCAATCATCAGCATCAAAAAGATTAACCTCTACTAAAAATCTTTATGGTGCAAAAATAAAAAAAGGGAGTGAGACTCCCTTTTGTCTATCTAAGATACATTTCTTAAAACTATCTATCAAACTCTAATGGCATTGCCACAGGAGCATCAGCAAGTACTCCATTTTCAACACACAATCTGCCGTTGACTATAGTATGAATTACGGAAGAGGCAAATGAGTGACCAATAAAAGGTGACCACTTACATTTTGAAGCAATGAGAGCATCAGTAACTAAAGTTCTCTTATTAGGATCAATGATTGCAAGATCAGCATAGTATCCTTCAGCAATGCGACCTCTGTTCTTAATATGGAAACGGTCAGCTACGTTCTCTGAGGTTACCTTTGCAATAGTCTCTAAGGTAATTTCTTTTCTCTTCCATAAATCTAAAAGAGCTAATAAAGAGAATTGAACAGATGGCATACCAGATGCGCACTTAAAGTAAGGACCTGTCTTTACTTTAAGCTCATGAGGCGCATGATCGGTACCAACAGTAGTTAAGATGCCATTTTCAATGCCTTGAACGATAGCTAGTCTGTCCTGCTCGGTCTTAACAGCAGGGTTGCACTTTAAGAAACCCTGTTTGCTCTCATAGTCAGACTCTGAGAAGAATAAGTGAGGAATACAGGCTTCACCTGAAATCTGTCTTGTAACTACATTGCCAAACTTCAGCTCATTTAACATCTGCACTTCTTCTTTTGTGGAGATGTGCATGATATGAATTCTAGCGCCAGTCTCTTTAGCAATTTCTATTGCAAGAGAGGTTGACTTAATACAGCAGTCACGATTTCTAATGATAGGGTGCATAGAGAAAGGAGCATTGTCTCCATAGTGCTCTTTAGCAATCTTTTCATTCTTTAAAATGGTGGCTGTATCTTCACAATGAAGGGCAATGATAGTTCTTGCATTCTCAAAAATAGGCATTAACTTTTCATATTTATCTACCAATAAATTACCAGTAGATGAACCCATGAAAACTTTGATACCGGCAATCTCTTTTACAGGCGCTTTTTTAATCTCTTCTAAATTGTCATCATTAGCGCCAAGATAAAAGCCATAGTTTGCAACAGAGTCTTTTGCTGCAATCGCTTTTTTAGCATTTAAAAGCTCCATAGTGCAGGTAGATGGATTGTTGTTTGGCATATCTAAATAGGAGGTAACACCACCTAAAAGAGCAGCTCGTGACTCTGAGTAGATAGTAGCTTTTTGCTCCATACCAGGCTGTCTGAAATGTACATGCTCATCAATGAGACCAGGGAGAACTACATATTCATGACAGTCAATTACCTTTGCATCATCACTGCTAATATCTCTATCAATTTTTGTGATGATTTTGTCCTCTATGAGAAGATCGTTGCGTATAATACGTTCAGGAGTGGCAAGTACTGCGTTTTTAAGAAGAAACTTTGACATCTTTAGTTTGCTCCGAAATTTTAAACTTTAAATATTTTAGCTTAATTTGGATCGTCACATATGAACGAAAATGATAATTTGTTTGCACCTAGGTTCACAATTAAAGATGTAACCATTCATAAAAAAGAAAGAATTTTTAAAAGATATTTTGCTATCGACAGATATTTAGTGTCATATAAGAGATTTGATGGAACTGAATCAAGGATTGTAGACAGAGAGATCTTTGAGCGCGACTCAGATGCAGTTGCAGTTTTAGCCTGGGATAAAAAGACCGATGAGATTGCTTTAATTGAGCAGTTCCGTCCAGGTGCTTTAAAAGATGAGAAGAGCCCTTGGCTAATCGAGATTGTAGCAGGTATCATCGATCCTGGTGAGACTAGAGTACAGGCTGCTATTCGTGAGGTTAAAGAGGAAATTGGTCTTACTTTAACTGAGAAACAGTTACATTATGTCACCTCAGATTATCCAACTCCAGGTGGAGCATCAGAATTAGTAACCCTCTATATTGCTGATGCTGATTTGTCTAATCTTGAGAAACACGGTGGTCTTGATGTTGAAAGCGAGGATATCCGTGTCTTTAAGGCAAGCTTAAAAGATGCCTATGAGAATGTTAAGAATGGACGTATTCATAACTCAGTTGCAATCATCGCAATTCAGCATCTGTTGCTCGAAAAAGAATCAATCCTAAAATCGTTTGCAAAATAATGCCTACGGCGTCACAAAATTGATAATTTATTATCCATAAAAGTGGACCTTTCTATAAAATTGCCAGACTAACTTCTTATTTTTTAAGAAAAAGTATGTCTGGCTTTATTTTATCTGTGCATTTATACCAAATTTGCAAAATGCGTAGTCTGTAAAGTTATTTTTAAGACATTTTTTCTACAATCTAAAGCATCTGAATGCACTTCATTTAGAGAAATTAAAAAGAAACTAATTTACACCTTGTGAAATTTATTTAGGCTTGTAACGGATAAAAAATGGCCCCTAGATATATCACTCCGGCTTCAGCCGATGGCACTGTGAGAGTCTTACAGTTAACTGATTGCCATCTATTTGCTGATGAGAGTAAAGATCTGCTCGGAGTAAATACTTCTGAGAGTTTTAAGGCAGTAGTTGAAGCTGTGCGTGCGCAGAACTTTGACTATGATTTTATTGCCTTTACAGGCGATATTTCGCAGGATTATTCAGCTACCTCGTATCAGCATTTTGCTAATATCATTTCAGTACTTCATAAACCCGTGTTTTTCTTACCAGGAAATCATGATGATGGTCCACTGATGTACCGCATCTTTGAAAGACTGGGGGTTAATGTTGCTAAAAACGTGATTACACCTACATGGCAGTTTGTGTTCTTAAATTCTGAGGTTTATGCTGTTCCCCATGGATGGATACAGCGTAAGCAATTAGATTATGCCGCATTCTGTTCACGTAGGTCACCCTCACAGCATATGGCTATATTAGTTCACCATATGCCACTTTTGGTAAACTCAGCATGGCTTGATACTCAGACTATGCATAATCTTGATGAGTTTAATACCTATATTCACAGAATCAATGATGTTCGCTGTGTGGTAACAGGTCATATTCATCAGGAGTTTGATACTGTAGAGCGCGGTATCCGCTATATAGCAACACCATCAACCTCTATTCAGTTCACCCCAAGATCAATTGATTTTGCGCTGGATACACTAGCTCCAGGCTGGCGTTATCTTGCATTTAAGCCTGACGGCACTGTTGATACTAAAGTCTACAGACTTAATAACAACACCTTTATTCCTAATATGGATGTTGATGGCTATTAGCTGTTACTGTTAGAAGCCTCCTGTCAGCTAGCAAGTGTTTTTAGATATCTCTTTAACATGCAACAGACAAAGTATGGAAAAGAGATAATGTCATTGCTCTTGCCGATATTGCAGTTACCAAACTTAATTCCTTGTTTTATCATAGGATAATGATCACTTTGAATTAAGCTTTTAAGTGAGCGTGACATGTTGTTTCCTGATTTTACTTTTACAGGAATAAGCTCATCCCTAGTTCTTACAAAGAAATCCTCTTCTAAGGTGGAGTTATCCTTTTTAAAGTAATAAAGACCAAATCCCTGTTTAACTAGAGCATCTGCAACTAAGTTCTCGAATAAAGCCCCTTTGTAAACTCCAAGATTTTTATTCTCACGAAGCTCGTCAGATGCTTCTTCATCTAGGCTTGCAACAAGAAGTCCGGTGTCTGCAAAGTAAAGTTTAAATTTGTTGTTATCGACATTACCTTTTAAAGGCAACTCAGGAAAGTTTAGACAATCACATTTGTTGATAACACCGGCATCCTTAAGCCATTCAACACAACCAAAATAATCTTTAGATCTTGCTTTAGTGGAAATCTTTGTGTATTGGAATTTTTTAAACTCTTTGGCAAGTTGTGCTGGAATACTTCTATAGACTTCTAAGATCTTTTTCTGCTCAACGCCTGTTGAGTATTTTTTTACATCCTCTTCGTAATCAAGAATAAGCTGTTTTTGAATTTGTAGTGCTTTAGAGAAGTTGTTACTCTCAAGATAAGCTTTAATAACAGCAGGCATCCCTCCTAGAACTGAAAAATCCAGAAATAATTCACGAAAGACCTCAAACTCATTTTCAGTAAAAGGTTCGAGCTTTTGCATATGTAAAAGTAATGAATCTATTTGTGTCTGAGAATAGCCTTTAGCTAATAAAATTCCTCAAAATCAAAAGAACGCATTTCATAGTCAGTTTTGTAACCTACGCTATTACTGTTAATGGTTTTATAGTTAATTCCGAGCATTGAGCCTGAGCAAATTACATCGTATTTGCCATCAAGTTTGAAACTTTTTAAGGTAGTGGCAATATCAGGATATTCTTGGATTTCATCAAAGATGATGAGAGTTTTATGTGCTACAAAGGAAAGCTTAGGATCAACTAAGGTGATGTTCTTTATTACCGATCCTGTGTCATAACCATCGGCAGTAATTTTTAGAAACTTTTTTTGTAGAGCAAAGTTTATATAGACCACGTTCTCATAGTTGTTTGATGCAAAATGCAGAATAGACTCAGTCTTACCTATTTGACGTGCGCCTTTAACAATTAAAGGTAGATGGTCAGGATCATTCTTCTTCTATTCTGTTAGGAATGTATCTATCTTACGAGTGTAGTACATAACCTTATCCTACTTTTTTCTGTTCTCTTAAAGTTTTGTTCTTGCTTTGAGTTTAACTCAATATAGTAAATTTAGCACATTTTATGAGGCAAATGTTTTAATATATGCTCATTTTATGAGCTAAATATTAGTATTTAATTACATTTTATGAGGCAAAATTTGAACTGAAGGATCATTTTTGAAAATGCTATTGTCATAAGTTTTAAGCTACTACTCCAAAGAATTGTACTTTTAACATAGATCTTTTGTGCCTACACGAATATCATTTACAAAGGTAAGATTACGAACTCAATTCATGAATACAGCGTTTAGAAGTAGATGCTAGCTTTGAAATTTCACCTCAAAATAATCTATGCTTCAAACACTGTTTTATAAGGAAGATTAAATGATCATTGCATACATACATGGTTTTTGTTCTAGCTCTAAAGCTAAGAAAGCTCAAATCATGAAAGCAGAGCTTTTGAAAAATTACAAAGATATTAAGTTTGTTTCATTAGATTTTTCAGATAACTTTAAAATCGCTATGGAAGAGCTAAATGAGCAAATTCAGTCTCTTTTAAAAGAAGATCCTAAAGTATGTTTAGCTGCAAGCTCACTAGGTGGTTTCATGGCCATGCTCTTGAGTATTAAATATGATTTAAAAGTAGCTCTTGTAAATCCATGTCTGTATCCATGTAAATTTGTAAGAGACAACAATTACGTAGGTACTACCTTAAAGAACTTTGATACAGGACATGAGTTTAAGATTGAAGAGAGTGATCTTGAGTATCTTGAAGAGCAGGAAGCACTTTTACCAAAGTTTAATCTTAAAAATGCCAGTGTCTTTTTACAGGCAGGGGATGAGGTTTTAGATTATACCTATGCTTTAAAATTCTTTATGCGCGGTGGTGTAGGTGGCTTCTCTTTAAAAGATGGTGGCTCACACGGTTATGACGATTTCGAAGAAGAAGTAGGTAAGATTGTAGAATTCTTTAAAAAGGTCTAGTTTAAGTCATGGCGCCTTTTGAACTATAAGCCATTTACCATGATGCATTCAATGTAGATTATGTCAAATGAAGTTTAGCTGTAAAAAAGATGGGGCTGAACAAAAAAGATTTGATGAAAAACACGATTTTTAACACAATCTTAGGCAATCTAAATTTATCCTAAGTCTTTATGTGGATAATAAACTATAGAAAGATAGAACTAAAACACAGGACTGTTGTCTCTTATTAAAGTAAACGCTATCTAAAGCAAAGCAGATAAAAATAACTTGAGATCTTGTAACAGGGACACAAGTTAATTTTCAAAAACAACGGTTTTAGTAAAACAGGCAAATCCTGTTTTGAGAGAATTTTATAAAGGAGAGAGTATGCGTATCCTGGTAGTTGAAGATGATCCTTTAATTTCCAAGGCAATTGAGTCAGGCTTAAAATCAAGTGCATATGCTGTGGATTGCATCGCTGACGGCAATCAAGCACAATATGCACCCAAGGATATTAGCTATGACTGCATCCTTTTAGATTTAGGCTTGCCAGGTATTGACGGTGTACAGCTGTTAAAGATGTGGCGTAGCGAGAATATCTCCACTCCTGTAATTATTATCACCGCACGTGATGGTCTTGATGACAGAGTTTTAGGTCTTGATATTGGTGCTGATGATTATGTGGTAAAGCCATTTGATTTGGTAGAACTCTTAGCAAGGATCAGAGCTGTAACTCGCAGATCAACTGTATCAAAAGACACTGTAATGATGTCAAATGGTGCTTTAACTCTTGATCCTGTAACTCATGAAGTAAAGGTCAAAGACGAGACCGGTAATGAAACAGTCCAGCCTTTAACCTCAAGAGAATATGCTCTTTTAGAAGCTCTCTTGCGTCGTCCTGGTGCTGTCTTATCTCGTGAAGCCATTGAGGATAAGATCTACGCTTTTGGAGAAGAAGTTGAATCAAATGCTGTTGAATTTATCATTCACAATCTAAGAAAAAAGGTTGGTGCTGCTAATATTAAAAACGTCAGAGGTGTGGGGTGGAAAGTCGTCAAAGGAAACTAATCCGTTCCTTACGTTTTAAACTGTGCATCGTCTTAGCTTGTATAGGAATTCTCTATACAGGTTTTAGCTGCTATCGCTCCTACAACAAAGCTATGAATGAGATTGGCTTTTATGTTGACGAGGAGTTAGCTCAGATTGCAGGTGTTATTATCAATTACGACATGATGTTACCAAAGTCATGGGAAGGACCTAATTTCAGGAGACGTCTCTTCCGTGACTTTAAAGGCAATCTGATGTTGCGCCATGAGTTAGAACGTTCATTCCTTCCAATTCCATCTTTAAACGATCTCTTTGATAAGCATCAGGAGATCATCATTGCACCTGTCTATGCTCAACCAGGTGAAACCTTTTATTTCCCTGTAGGCATTGATGACGGTTTATATTCAGTTTTAATTAACGACAGACGAGTAAGAGCTTATGTTGCAACCAACAGGGCAGGTGTTAGATTTGTGGTTGCAAGACCATTTGAACTTATGGAAGCTCTGGTAAACCAGGCTTTAATGAGTTCACTGTTTGAATTCTTACTGTTAGTTGCAATCTATATTCCATGTGTAGCTTTATTTGTAAATATAATGTTCTTACCTGTAAAGCGCTTAGCAAAAGAACTGGATATGCGCCGTGAGAGTGATCTAACTCCAGTTACAGGACATACTCTGCCATCAGAGCTTGATGTCTTTATTGATTCTATTAACCGCCTTTTTAATAAGACCGCAGGTGCTCTGCAAAATGAACGAAGATTTATTGCCGATGCAGCGCATGAAATGAGAACTCCGCTTACAGCAATCTCACTACAGGCACAGGCTTTAAAAGAGGATATCCTGCCACAGGATGAAGCAGATAAGGTTCATCAGTTAAAGCTTGCTATCTCCCGTCAAAGAAAATTAACTAATGATCTTTTAGCTTATGCCCGTTCTCAATGCGGGCGAGAACTTCACTTTACTAACTTCGATGTGAAATCACTGTTCGTTGAAATCATTGATGATTTAGGTTCATTAGCTGATGATAATGATATTGATTTAGGCCTTGTTGGTAACTGTGCTCTCTCTTTATACTCAGACCGATCAAGCGTTAAGACCATAATTTCAAATCTTGTAAGTAACTCCTTAAAGTACACCCCAAAAGGCGGTCAGTGTGATCTAAGCTGTGTAAAACACGATCATGAGATTACTATCTTTGTAGAAGACACAGGTTCTGGTCTTTCTCAAGAAGACCTAACTAAAGTATTCAATGCTTTCTACAGAGTAGGTGGTGACACCGCCAAGATAGAAGGCACTGGTTTGGGTCTGTCCATCGTAAAATCTGCCTGTGATGAGATTGGTGCCAAGATTGCCTTAGAGAACCGCAAAGAAGGTGGCCTCAGAGCTAAGGTTACCTTTAAGCTAAGTTAGTCAATCAAAAGAACAAGAGCCTTTCTTTGTAAAGTTCAGAATGACTTTATAGAAGCACCATACTTTCAAAACAAAATAAGGTAATCAACAGCAGATAATGTTGTATCAAAATTAAATATGCATAAATAATTAGAATAATTAGTATATTTAAAATAAGCATGATTTTATTTACTTATTGATCTTTAAATATAAATTTCTAAAATTCCGCCAATAATATTTGATAAAATCTGAATAAGATCATGTTATTATTTAACTTATTGAATTTTCATACGTTTATTGAATATTTTAAGATTTTATCTTCAGTTTCTTCGGCGATGGCTTTCTTATGCGGTTTAACGCAGTTTTTTTTAAGTCATTTTTTAGAGATCTGCCAAAATTTTAAGAAAAATAGCGGTCAACGGCGAAAAGTGTGCTACAGACAGCATTTACAAAGGCTTTAAATGTGGTACTATTGCAAGGTCACTAGAATGTTGGTGAGTTACGACTACAATACCTGACTCTTTCCACTGTCTTTTAGGTAAATTGCAAGGTCACTAGAATGTTGGTGAGTTACGACATAAAAAAGCCCACTCAAGAAAGCTCTAAAGTGATTGCAAGGTCACTAGAATGTTGGTGAGTTACGACTAAAGAAAAGACTAACCACGAGGAACGAGTGGTATTGCAAGGTCACCAGAATGTTGGTGAGTTACGACGCGTATTAGCAAGTCCAAACCATAAATTGTTCGATTGCAAGGTCACCAGAATGTTGGTGAGTTACGACATCAATGACATTGGTGCCACAATCCTCCCAATATATTGCAAGGTCACCAAAATGTTGGTGAGTTACGACTTACTGCCCATGTACTTATTGTTAAAACAATCAGTATTGCAAGGTCACCAGAATGTTGGCGAGTTACGACTTCTCAACTTGAAGCTTTGAAGTAAGGGTTTTATTGCAAGGTCACTAGAATGTTGGTGAGTTACGACTTGTAGTTAAGGTACTGCAGACAATATCTACAGATTGCAAGGTCACCAGAATGTTGGTGAGTTACGACTAAAGAAAAGACTAACCACGAGGAACGAGTGGTATTGCAAGGTCACTAGAATGTTGGTGAGTTACGACCCCTTTACTATTAAACATAAGCTATGGTTAAATATTGCAAGGTCACTAGAATGTTGGTGAGTTACGACTTAAAGAAGACTCTGTACATATTCCTATCATAAAATTGCAAGGTCACTAGAATGTTGGTGAGTTACGACCACAAGGCTCTTGTAAGAGCCCTGCTGCACCTCATTGCAAGGTCACCAGAATGTTGGTGAGTTATGACCTCCATGAACTGGAGTTGATGCTCCAGATTGTATTGCAAGGTCACCAGAATGTCGGTGAGTTACGACTAAAGTCCCTTTCCGTAAGCCCAGTGAATTACAATTGCAAGGTCACCAGAATGTTGGTGAGTTACGACTAAACACCATCCAGGTCGTACTCTTCACTATTTGATTGCAAGGTCGCCAGAATGTTGGTGAGTTACGACAACAAGTCCTCAATCTCCGTTGTTGCGGAGCAGATTGCAGGGGCACTAGAATGTTGTTAAGTTATGTCAATGCTAGAGTATCGTTTCTCCAATACTCTGTTATTGAAGTTGCATAAAACAGTAATTGCGAGACAGGAGCAGTATTAATATGTTATGGGGAGTGTTAGGGGCGATAGTTTGTTTAATAGCCCTTTTCTTAGTTGCAGCATACGAGTAGCTATCTAGCCTCTTTTTGCTCATCATTTTCTATAAAAATGAATGAGTATTATTGTATAAGAACAAGACAGTACTCGTTAAAGAAGAGCGGAGAACTGTATGCTCTTTGGAATTTTAGGAACTATAGGCTGTCTTATTGCTTTATACCTAGTAGTAAAGTATGACAAGTAATGGCTCATTTTCTGAGCCATGAGTTTGTCTTATTACTTTTCAGGATCTTCATGCTTTAGCTTATCTTGATATTCAAACAGTTCCCTAAGATCAAGTTTAAACTTGCTGTTCTCTGAATTGCTTTTATCTGTCAGCTGTTTCTTTTTAAGAAACATGATCATATACCATGGAAGATAAACTACATTATCTTCTGTTTCTACATTACCTGAACATAGAACATATGCTTTGTTGAGGTTCCATTCTTTTTCTTTTAGAACATTATTAAGGGCATTGTGCCTTTTATAATCTTTGCCAGATTTTATTTCTAATGGGATAACTTGTCTGTCATCCTCTAGCAGAAAGTCTACTTCACCTCTTTTTAAAGAATCATAGTAATAAAGAGAATATCCGTTTACTTTTAGTTGCTGAGCTATGACGTTTTCTAGAATTCCACCAAAGTTGATCCCAACATTTCCTGTGAGAATTTCAAACTGAACGTTTCCTTGACAGGTAGCACACAGCAATCCTGTATCTGATAAGAAAAGTTTAAATACCGATCTCCTTTCATTTAGCTTTAAAGGAAAAGTACAGGCATTAACGTTATAGCAAGGTAGTGCCACACCTGCATCAGATAACCAAACAAAACTGTTTTCATAACGGTTTAAGCGTGCATTCTTATTTATATCAGTCAGCACAAAGCGTCTGTTTTTAGCTTCAAGTTCACTTGGCAGAACATCAAAGATGTCATGGATCTTGTTTTTACCTGTATAGGCATATTTAGTAATGTCCATTCGGTATTGCTCAAGAATATTCTTCTGAATATTTACAACCTTTGCAATGTCACTGTCTTCTAAATAAGAGCTGACAGCAGCAGGCATACCTCCTACAACCAAGTAAGAGTAAAAGATCTTACAAAAACTTCTATGCAGGACTTTATCTACAGGAGTGCACTCTATAAAGTGTTTTTCTAATCTATCAATAATTGATTTGTCTAGCACTAACGCTTGAGCATACTCCTCAAGATCAAGAGGATACATGATGACATGATCTTCAAAACCTACAGGAAGAGATGGTACTTCTTTGGTCCTGACACCAAGCAATGATCCTGACTCTATATAATCATACTTACCATCTTCAACTAAGGTTTTGATAGCAAGCCTAGCATTAGGACAATCCTGAATCTCATCTAAAAAGATAAGAGTATCGCCTTTTACTAATTCCTTACCACAGTAAGATGACAGCTTTGAAATAATAGATGACACTGAAAGATCATCTTCAAATATAAGCTTTTGCTCAGGGTGCAGGGCAAAGTTCAGTTCTACAAATACAGAGTAATTGTTTTTAGCAAAGTATCTTACCAGAGTGGTCTTACCAACCTGACGAGCGCCAGAAATACAAAGAGCAACCTTGTGCTGATTGGTTTTCCAGTCTAAAAGGTATTGATAGAGTTTTCTTTGTAACATACTGATAACCTGAACGTTAATATAGCTTATTTGTAACAAAATTTAGTTAAAATATCTTGAATATGTAACAAAAGTTTAAATTCCTTAAAGATAATTTGTAACAAAACTGTGTAACAAAATTTTTAATTGATTACATGTTCTATAAACATAATCAAAATTATTCTGCTAGATCTCCATTAACTAAGCCCTTATCTATGTAATCCTTGCAATAACTTTAGTTCAATCAGATTGTTTTTGTGTCTTCTATTCATTCTGTCTAAACTTAGCTTTTAAGACATACAGTTCATATCTCCGTTAGAGTACTTGCTTTTATTAACGTAAATTAGTGCTTTGTGCTATTATTAGAGTATTCAGAACAACAACGAACCTATATAAAAATCAATTCAAAAGAATTATTTCAAAGCATAAAAAGATTCATATGTCAGACAATGTAAAAGATTATTCAGGCGCTTCCATCGAAGTATTAAAAGGTCTAGAACCAGTTAGAAGAAGACCTGGTATGTATACTGATACCCAAAATCCAAATCATTTGGGTATGGAAGTTATCGATAACAGTGTTGATGAGGCTGTAGCGGGTTTTGCCAATAAGATCGATGTCGTTTTATACGAGGATGAATCTTTAGAGGTAACTGATAACGGTCGTGGTATGCCTGTTGATCTTCATCCTGAAGAAAAAATCCCAGCAATCGAGCTTATCTTAACTAAGTTACACGCAGGCGGTAAGTTCAATTCAGATTCTTACAAATTCTCAGGTGGTCTGCACGGTGTAGGTGTATCTGTTGTAAATGCTTTGTCAAAGAAGCTAATTGCAACCGTAAAAAGAGGCGGTATTGTCTATCAAATTACCTATGAAGGTGGAAATAAAACTCAAGAATTAACACAAATTGGCACCTGCGCAAAAAAGGATACCGGTACTTCTGTACACTTTTGGCCAGATGAGCCATATTTTGATGAACCAAAGTTTAATGTAGCTCTACTAAAACATCTTTTAAAAGCAAAAGCAGTTTTATGTGAAGGTCTTACCATCAATTTTGAAGATAAGATTAGAAATACCACTGAGAGCTGGTCTTACAATGGTAACTTACAAAACTACATGTTATCTCAAACAGAAGGCAGAACCATTGAACCTAATCCTCCATTCTTTGGAGAAGTAAAAGGCGAGGATGAGGAATTAGAGTGGGCTGTAGCCTGGGAGTTAGAAGGTACAGGTGCTCATACCATCGGTGAGTCATTTGTAAACTTAATTCCAACTGTTGAAGGTGGTACCCATGTCAACGGTTTTAGAGCAGGTTTAACTGATGCTATAAAAGAGTTTTGTGATTTACAAAATCTTTTACCACGTAATTTAAAAATTACAGCAGATGACGTTTGGTCACACTGCTCATACGTTTTATCTTTAAAGATGCGAGACCCTCAGTTTGCAGGTCAAACTAAAGAGAAATTGTCATCTCGCCATATTGCTTCAATTGTACAGGGTATTGTTTCAGACAGATTCTCTCTGTGGTTAAACTCAAATGTTAATACCGCAAAAGTTATTGCTAATGCCATTATTGAAGCTGCTAAAGACAGAGAAAGTACAGCTAAAGTTGTAGAGCGTAAAAAGACCTCTCGTGGACCTGCTCTTCCAGGCAAACTAACCGATTGCACCTCATCAGATCCTAGCCGTTGCGAACTCTTTATTGTAGAGGGTGACTCAGCAGGTGGCTCTGCTCGTCAGGCAAGAGATTCAAGCTATCAGGCAATCCTGCCTTTACGCGGTAAGATTTTAAATACTTGGGAGACTTCAGCTGCTAAGGCTATGGAGTCTGAAGAAATTCGTGCTATCTCTATTGCCATCGGAGTAGATCCTGATGCTGATAGTTTAGATGGTCTTCGTTATGACAAGATCTGCATCTTAGCTGATGCTGACTGTGACGGTCTGCATATTGGTACTCTTTTATGCTGTCTTTTTGTAAAACACTTTACAAGACTGGTAAGAGAAGGTCATATCTATGTAGCATGTCCTCCATTATTCAGAATTGATGCCGGCAAATACAAAGAGTATGCAATCGATGAAGCTGAACTTGATGTAAAGCAAAAACAGTTCTTAAGAAAAGGTATTAAAAAGGACAATATTAAGATCCAGCGTTTCAAGGGATTAGGTGAGATGAACCCTGATCAGCTACGTGAAACTACCTTAGCACCTGAATCAAGACGTTTAAAAAAGTTAACCTTAACTTCAGATGCTGATGAGAATACCTTTGCAATTATGGATCTTCTGTTATCTCAAAAGAGAGCTGCTGACAGACGTCAGTGGATTGAGGATAACGGCGATAAAGCAGAGATGATCGACTAGCCTATGGCAGATACCGACGATAAAACAGAACAACCGACTAGTAAAAAACTAGACGACGCCAGAAAGAAAGGTCAGGTGCCTCGTTCTAAAGAGGCAGGAACTTTCTTTGTTCTGTTAGCAGGTGTCTTATCTATCTGGGCATTCTCCTCCTTTTTAGGAAAGGGCATGCGCCAGATCATGTTAAACAGTTTTACCTTAACTCGAGAACAAATCTTTTCTGAAGACGAGAGTCGGCGTCTTTTTGTCGAAAATCTTTTAGATATTGCAATTCCCTTAATTGGTATTTCTTTTGTAGTCTTTGTCTGCGCAATTGCAGGCTCAATCTTTATTGGTGGATACAATTTCTCTAAAGAAGCCCTACAACCAAAATTCAGTAAATTAAATCCAATTAAAGGTATTGGCAGAATATTTTCACTAAACGCTATCGTAGAACTTGTAAAAGGTATCTTTAAAGTAGCTTTCATCGGATCGTTCTGTTACTTTGCTCTATCTGGCCGTATGGCTGAGGTTATGAGCTTATCTTATATCGATCCTATAGGCTCTATTCGTCAGGCGATAAAACTTCTGTTCCAGTTCATGGTGATTATTGTCTGCTCACTCTGCCCAATTGTTTTACTTGACGTTCCATACCAAAAATGGAACTACATCAAACAATTGCGTATGAGTAAGCAGGAAATTAAAGATGAATTTAAGGATACTGAAGGAAACCCACAGATTAAAGGTAAGATTAAACAGCTTCAATATCAGATGGCAGCCCGTCGTATGATGAAGAAAGTCCCTGAGGCTGATGTGGTTGTAACTAACCCTACTCATTATGCTGTAGCACTAAAATATGATCCTAATGGCACTACTGCTCCACTAGTAGTTGCAAAAGGTGTAGATGAGATTGCCGAAAAAATTAAGGAAATTGCCAGAGAATCTGAAGTTCCTGTCATCCCTCTGCCACCTCTGGCCCGTTCTTTATACTATACAACCGATCTTGACTGTGAAATCCCACGAGGCTTATTTAAGGCTGTAGCTCAGGTTTTAGCCTGGGTAATGGGCATGAAATCTTTCAAGGAAGGAAAGAGCAAACAGCGACCACGTGATCTGGATATGAATTTACCAATTCCAGATGAACTAAAATTCTAAAAATTGAGTTTTAAGTTTAATATTGTGTAATAATCAGAATATGAACAGCGTTTTTTGCTCTGTTATAATGACTTCACTGGGAGTTAATGAGGAAATTATTTTATGGTAACTAAAAATACCCCAAAGAAAGCTGCTACCAAAACTAGTAACAGCAAAGTAACTGCATCTGCAACTGACTACAAAGCAAATGTAGAGAAGTTCAAAGAGTCAGTTTTAAATCATCTGCGTACCACAATTGGTACCTCTCCAGCAAAGGCTAGCAAATTAGCTTGGTGGCAGGCTGTAGTAGCAACTTGCAACGAGGATATCTTCGGTCGTCTAACCGATACCCAAGAAACTCATGCTAAGAATGACACCCGCGCTGTTCACTATTTATCAGCAGAATTCTTAATGGGCAGATTGACAATCAACAATCTGACCAACCTAGAGAAGTTCGATGTTGCACGTGATGCATTAAAAGAACTTGGTCTAGATATCAATGAAGTTTGTGAAGAAGAGCCTGATATGGCTTTAGGTAACGGCGGTTTAGGTCGTCTAGCTGCTTGCTTCATGGACTCACTTGCAACTTGCAATTACCCATGTGTAGGTTATGGTATTCACTATGAGAACGGTCTGTTCCGTCAGGAAATCCGTGGCGGCAAGCAGGTTGAGCGTCCAGATTCATGGCGTGAGTACGGCTGTCCATGGGAAGTATGCCGTCCAGAGTCAGTTCAGAACGTACCACTAGGTGGTTATGTTGATACACAGACCGCACCTGATGGCACTGTAAGCTCAGTATGGCATCCATCTAACATCATCAAAGGTGTGCCTTGGGATATCCCTGTAGTTGGCTACCGTGGTTCTTCAGTTGCAATTTTACGTCTGTGGGAGTCACGTTCTACAGAGCAGTTCAACTGGGATGTATTCAACGCAGGTGGTTACGTTGATGCACAGGCTGAGAAGTCATTAGCAGAGACTGTTTCAAAGGTTCTATATCCTAACGACTCAACTGAGGCTGGTAAGGAATTACGTTTAACTCAGCAGTACTTCTTCTGCGCATGTTCATTACGTGATATCTTACGTCGTTACAACCGTTCACATCACCATGATTATTCAGAGTTTGCAAAGAAGATCGTTATTCAGTTAAACGATACTCATCCTACCATTGCAATCCCTGAGTTAATGAGATTGTTAATCGATGAGGAAGGTTTATCATTCGACGCAGCTTGGGATATCACCTCAAAGACCTTTAACTACACCAACCACACTCTATTACCAGAAGCATTAGAGAAGTGGCCTGTATACATCTTTGAGAAGTTATTACCACGTCACTTACAGATCATCTATGAGATCAACTACCGCTTCTTAAACGGTATCGTTGAGCACATGTGGCCAGGTAACAATGAGATGAAGGCAAAGCTTTCAATCATTGAAGAAGGTCCATGCCGTAAGGTTCGTATGGCTAACCTGTGCGTAATCACTTCAGGCAAGGTTAACGGTGTTGCTAAGATCCACTCTAAGTTAGTTAAAGAAGATCTGTTCCCTGAGTACAACATGTTATGGCCTACCAAGTTCTGCAACGTAACAAACGGTGTAACTCCACGTCGTTGGTTATTAGCATGCAACAAGGGCTTAGCAGAGTTATACAACGAGGTTAGCGGTAAGGATTGGCCTTTACACTTAGACTTATGCGATAAGTTAAAGGACTACGCTGATAAGAAAGACTACCAAGAGCGCTTCATGAAGATTAAGTATGAGAACAAGGTAGTTCTAGCTAAGACCATTAAGGAATTAGTTGGCGTTGATGTTGATCCTAATGCAATGTTCGATGTTCAGGTAAAGCGTCTTCACGAGTATAAGAGACAGCACTTAAATCTTTTATACATCATGTCTCTATACAAGAGCTTATTAGAGAACCCTGATCAGGATATCGTACCTCAGGTATTTATCTTCGGTGCAAAGGCAGCTCCTGCTTACACCCTAGCTAAAGACATCATTTACGCTATCAATGCTGTTGGTAACAAGATCAACAACGACTTACGAATCAAGGGCAAGTTAAAGGTAGTATTCTTACCTAACTACCGCGTAAGCTTAGCTGAGAAGATCATTCCAGCTGCTGATATCTCAGAGCAGATTTCAACTGCAGGTTATGAGGCTTCAGGTACTTCTAACATGAAGTTTGCAATGAACGGTGCTTTAACCTTAGGTACTATGGACGGTGCAAACATCGAAATCGTTGAGAAGGCTGGTATCGAGAACAACTTCATCTTCGGTTTATCAGTTGAAGAAGTTCAGGAATTAAAGGCTAGAGGCTACAATTCATGGGATTACTACAATGCAAACCATGAGTTAAAGTCAATCATTGATTGGTTAGATACTGATTACTTCACACCAGGTGAGCCAGGTGCATTATCATCAATCAAGAACTCACTGTTGAACTTAGGCGATCCATTCCTAGTATTAGCAGACTTTGCTTCATACAAGGATGCTCATCAGAGAGCTCAGCAGATGTTCAAGGATAAGGCACGTTGGGCAAAGGCTGCAATGATCAACTCTGCAACTATGGGTATCTTCAGTTCAGACAGATCAATGCACGATTATGCTCGTGACATATGGAACTTAAAGAGCTTAGATGTTGAGACTAAGTAATTAAGTCTTAATTAAAGCTGAAAGGCCCTCGGACTAGAAACTGGTTCGGGGGCTTTTATTTTGCTTATACTATTGAAAGCGCAAATTAGATCTTAAAAGAGGGTATTTAACAAAAGAAGTTATCAGAATTGGAGATATTCCAAGTCTTCACCATATCCTCAGCACGATTCTCTGCGCAACGCATTTCCTTACATAACTCTGATTTTTCCTTTCTCAGCTTATACAAGCCGTTTATAAAAGTTTTTTTATAAAATCTCTCTAAAAATTGCATTTTTTGTCACTAATTAAGCAAGTACTTTCAAAACACGTGAGAGCATAAGCATCTTAATTATTTATCTTGATATAATAAAGGAG
>ERZ1023654.101-NODE-101-length-35293-cov-21.336824_pt1 | contig 35293 bp, 30 predicted proteins | sample MGYA00380338_ERZ1023654 | MGnify/ENA primary metagenome ERZ1023654 (study PRJEB33179, sample SAMN07448980) | human gut metagenome | biome: Human-gut; feature: Human associated habitat; material: Faeces | host: Homo sapiens | place: India: Bhopal | collected...
CCCGAATACTTATACCGCTTGCGATAGTGGCTGGCAGCAGATATTCCCCAAGAGCCCTTGGCGTAGATCTCGCCCAGGAGTTTCAAGTCCCACTTGTCGCTGATGGCGAAGTAATAACCACCATCACGGAGATAGAAACCACGGTCGCTCTCATCGCCATAGGTAGGCATGATAAAACCGCTGGAATAACTCTTGGTGAATGGGAAGAAACCGTATGGAATAGCCAACGGCATCGGCACATCGCAGACCACGAGATAAGCCGGACCAAACACCACGTCCTTGCCAGGGCGCACCTTGGCACGAGACAAGGAGATGTAGAAGTCTGGATGTGGGTCATCACACGTGGTGTATCGACCATGCTGCAAATAGATGACACCCGAAGAGTCACGCTTGGAGCGAGCACCCGTCAAGAATCCATCTTGCTGTTCGGTATAAACATTATTAATAAGGGCTTTCTTGCTCTTGAAGTTGAAGGCGATGGTATCGGTATCATAGGTGTCCGAGCCCATCTTGAAGACAGGTCTTCCCTTCACGCCCTTGTCGGCGGTAGAGTCGGCAGTACCAGTAGCTTTCACCGTACTCTTGTCGATGTCCATGGCAATCTTGTCGCTCGTGAGGTCCATGTTGGTGTATTTCACGTTGGAGTTGCCATAGAGATGCGCCACCTTGTTGGGAGCGTCATAGACGAGGGAGTCTTCTGCCGTATAATCGACAGGAGCATCCACGCCTCCCGACTTCTTGCGGTTTAAGCTATCGAGGCGGATACTATCATCCACCACCTTATTATGTTTCCAAATAGCCTTCTGCAGGGAGTCCATGGACGCAGTGTCCGCCTCGGCATTTCCCAGGGAATCACCGATGACATTGCCGAGCGAATCCACGAGTATGGAGTCGCCCACCGCCAAGGCTGCATCTGCCCTCTTGTCCTTTTTCTTCTTTTTGGCAAGCAACAAGTTAGGGCTTGCCATCATACAGATGAAGGCAAACAGCAGAAGTACTATAATCGATTGTTTTCTCATTCAAAAATAGGATTCTAATGATCAATCAAATGACAGAATCATTCGTTATTCAAACATCCGCTCCCACTCTCGGAAGCGCATCACCCCATCCTCTCCAAACTTAGCCAAGCTTTTCTCGGCTTTCTCGATGGATTTTTCTCGGTCGAGGTGCGTCTTACTGAAGAATTTATCAGCATAGCAGATGACTTTCTCCTCCAGTGTTTCTGGCAGAAAGTCTTGGTGAGGCAACGGCAATCCCTGTGCGATGATTTCCTTGCAAGTGATTCCGGCACCCGTATGTCGCTCGCATACACGAGCATGTCGCTCATAGCCCTCCTTGCGCAAGATTTCCGCTCCCAATCGTCCATGACAGATGTAAGGCTCCGAGCCGAAACACTGTATGCCAGGGGCATCCGTGCGGAAGATTCCCAGGTCGTGAAGCATGGCTGCTTCCTCTACAAACTGGGCATCGAGGTGCAATTCAGGATGAGACGAAACAATCTGTAGCGCTTTTCGCGCTACAGATTGGCTATGGTTGATGAGGATATGACGAAGCTCATTGTCCTCTGGATAATACTTGTCAATTAATAAATTATAATTCATAAATTATAAATACTGTATATTGGGCGAATGCCTATTTATACATTATTATTTATCATTTATTCTTTATTCTCACGCTCAATGTAAGCGATGACATCGCCCTTGCGTATCTTGCTGCCCTGCTTAGCATTGATTTCCACGAGCTTACCACCAAGAGCGGCTGGCACTGTCTCAAACTCACCCCATGGAGCGAGGATGTAGCAGAATGCGTCGCCTTCCTTGTACTCCTTGCCGATGAATGGCTCTACGGCTGGTGCGCACTCGCCTTCGCCCTGGAACTCCCAGAAGATCTGACCTGCCACTGGTGCTACGATAGCATCAGCCTTGGCGTGCTTGAACTCAGCGAGCTGAGCTGGAGTCAAAGTGCTGCCGAGCTTAGCGTCCTTAGCCTTCTGGAGGTCTGCCAAGAAGTTCTTCTTAGCCTGACCGCTCTTATAGTTGCGATACTGCTCTGGGTGCATGGCGAGTTCGAAGAGTTCCTCATCGTCCTGACCATAGTCCCAACCATTCTCGTCCATCTCCTTCTTGAAGTCATCGAGGGCGTTGGTGAGCAATGTGTGAGCGTCAACGTCGGTGAACTCTCTGCCCTGCTTCTTAGCCAGCTCTACCAACTCTGGGTCGATAGTGCCAGGAATCTTACCACTCTTACCGAGAATCATACCCCACATAGAGTCGTCCATCATCACGAAGCGACCCTTGCCCTGCTCCATGGTGAGGAGGTTCATCAATGAGATGTTCTTCACATACTGGCTGAATGGAGTTACCAATGGAGGATAACCTACACGTGGCCAAACATACTCTACCTCGTCGAAGAGCTTGATCAAGAGGTCGTCCATAGACAATTCCTCCTCACCCTTCTTCTTGCGGATGTTGTTGATAGTCTGACGCATACCACCGAGGTCTGCCATCATAGAACCCATCATACCACCAGGAAGACCGCAACCGAGCAAGAGAGAGCTCATGATCTTGTTGCCTGGGTTGATGAAGTAACCGAGCCACTCGTCGATGAACTCCTGGGTCATGGCACGAGCCTTCATGTAAGCGCTCATGTTGATCTCAGGCACCTCGAAGCCCTCGTTCTTCAGCATGCTGATAACTGAGATTACGTCTGGGTGAACCTTACCCCATGACAATGGCTCGATGGCTGTATCGATGATGTCGGCACCATTGTTGCAGACCTCGAGGATAGAAGCCATAGAGAGACCAGGACCAGAGTGACCGTGATACTGGATGATGATCTCAGGATACTTGTCCTTGATCATCTTGGTAAGCTTACCGAGGAATGCAGGCTGACCGATACCAGCCATATCCTTCAAGCAGATTTCCTCAGCACCGGCAGCGATGAGCTGGTCGGCGATGTTCATATAATATTCGAGTGTATGTACAGGAGAGTTGGTGATACAGAGTGCACACTGTGGAGTCATGCCACCTTCCTTAGCCCACTTGATAGAAGGAATGATGTTGCGAACATCGTTCAAGCCATCGAAGATACGGGTGATGTTGGTACCCTGCTTAGCCTTCACCTTGTACATGAGGGCACGTACATCGTCTGGCACAGGATACATACGAAGAGCGTTCAATCCACGGTCGAGCATGTGAGTCTTGATGCCCACCTCGTTGAATGGCTTACAGAATGCACGAACTGCATCATTAGGATTCTCACCAGCGAGGAGGTTAACCTGCTCGAAAGCACCACCATTGGTCTCTACACGGCTAAAGCAACCCATCTCGATGATTACTGGGGCTATCTTAGCCAACTGGTCTTTACGTGGCTGGAACTTACCAGAACTCTGCCACATGTCTCGATAGACGAGACTGAACTGAATTTTCTTCTTCATTATTTTTATTGTATATTTTCTTCAGATTTTACAATACATAATTTACCAAGGTGCAAAATTAGGGAAAAAAATCCGAATTCACCCCTATACTAGGCGTTTATTAATAATGTTTAATGTTTAATTTTCCAATGCCTCCGTAAATTCCTTGTGGAATGTACTGAAGAGATAGAGGATTTCCTTGCGTGCCTCCTCATCCTCATCCCAGAGACTCTGCTCTCCAGCCTGATGCGCCAAAATCATCTTGGCACAACGGCGTATCTTGCGCTTGTTGTTGCGTGCTTGCAACTGGTCGCCCTGGATAGGCTTCTGACTGACATAAGAGAATGCCACCAACTGCTTCATGAACATATCGAACATGGCATCGTCGTGGCGCCAATCCTCCTCCTTCAACCAGAACCACTGGAAAGCATACTTCTGTTCCAAGGCTATCAGATGACCGCCCAGTTCGTCGATATTTCCAGCTGCCTTCTGGAACTGCTCGTAAGCATAGTTGCCCAAGGCAGTAGGCTCCAGCTCAAACTCGCTTTCGCTCTCCGACTCCAGGGAAGTGCCGCTCAGGGTGACACGCCAGCGATAGTTCTTGTTCTTCACAAGAATCTCGTGGGCATTCATCATCAAGTCGGTCAACTTGCCCTCTGATGGCAATTCATCCACGATCGCCATCTTCTGTCTTTGGTCACGTACCACGAGTTTCGCCTCGTGAGGACGGAGCACACAAGTATAGATGAGCTTGTCATTGTCCAAGTGGAGCGAGAAGCGGTCGTTGTTGTCATCGCCCACGAAGTCATAACTATAGTCGTTCACCTTGTCGTGAGGCACGACCACATCTCCGTGCACCTTGTTGCCATCCTTGTCGTAGAGCGAGAAGCCCAGGTATGGAATCTGCAAGCGCATCGTGAAAGGTGCGCCCTCATCAGGAGTCAAGGTGACAAGCAGTCCCTCGTCGCCGAAGTCCTCCTTCTTGCAGACGAATCCGTCACGAGTCTTCTCCGACTTCTCCACTTTCACCTCACCATAGTCCCAGTCGATGTCGAAGGTGATGGTAGCATCATCCTCCTCCACCACCTGGATGAAGTCCTCTACATCCTGGTCGAGGAAGACAGCCTTGACAGGCTCCACCTCCTCGTCATCATCGCCCAATACCGACACTAGGATTTCACCTGGCACCGGGTCGTCTTCCCACTCTGCGTCCTCAGGTGCATCAGCTGGCTTGAAGACCAGGTATAAGATTCTCGCCTCTTTTCTGCTTCCATCCTCTCTGCAAAGGAACACTTTCGACTCCTTAGGCACGAAGAATGGAGTTGACAGATAAGGGCTTTTGCATAACGCCGTATATTCGATTTCTGCCCACGCTGGCAGATGATGTGCATTTTTGTTTGTCATCCTTGATATTGAAGTTATAACTGTTATTTTGATTCTTTCTGAGATTGAAATGTTATTATCTGTTCTTGTACATGTTCTCGTAATACTTCTGATAGTCACCGCTCGTCACGTTGTCCATCCACTCCTGGTTGTCGAGATACCACTTCACGGTCTTCTCGATGCCCTCCTCAAACTGCAGTGAAGGTTCCCATCCGAGTTCCTTCTGGAGCTTGCGAGAGTCGATGGCATAGCGCATATCGTGTCCCTTGCGGTCGGTCACGTGGGTGATGAGGTCCATGTCCTCGCCTTCCTTTCTGCCGAGCAAGCGATCCACCGTCTTGATCACCACCTTGATGATGTCGATGTTCTTCCACTCGTTGAAACCACCGATGTTGTAGGTCTCGGCGATCTTGCCATGGTGGAATATCATGTCGATGGCACGAGCGTGATCCTCCACATACAACCAGTCGCGCACGTTCTCACCCTTGCCGTACACTGGCAATGGCTTGCGATGGCGGATGTTGTTGATGAAGAGAGGAATCAACTTCTCTGGGAACTGATATGGACCATAGTTGTTGGAGCAGTTGGTCACGATGGTAGGCATTCCGTAGGTGTCGTGGAAAGCACGCACGAAGTGGTCGGAACTAGCCTTGGAGGCTGAGTATGGAGAGTGAGGGTTGTACTTGGTGGTCTCCAAGAAGAACTCCTCGCCATAAGCCTCATGGTTCTTGTCGCTCGAAGCCTTGGTGGTGAACGGAGCTGGCACGCCCTCTGGGTGAGTCATCTGCAAGGCACCATACACCTCGTCGGTAGAGATATGGTAGAATCGCTTGCCCTCGTAACCCTCAGGAAGGCTCTCCCAATAGGTCTTGGCTGCCTGGAGCAGAGACAAGGTTCCCATCACATTGGTCTGTGCGAAGATGAAAGGGTCCTTGATGCTTCTATCCACGTGGCTCTCGGCGGCAAGATGGATGATGCCATCCACGTGCTCGTCTTGCATCAACTGATAGAAGGCATCGAAGTCGCAGATGTCCATCTTCACGAATTTATAGTTTGGCTTGTCCTCGATGTCCTTCAGGTTGGCGAGGTTGCCAGCGTAGGTCAACTTATCGAGGTTGATGATGTTGTACTCAGGATACTTGTTCACGAAGAGGCGAACAACGTGTGAGCCGATGAAGCCCGCACCGCCTGTGATAACGATATTTCTTTTTGCCATATTTCGAAATGTCTTGATTGTTACTAATTAAAAAGTCTTCTTCAGATTGGCGATACATTTCTCCAGCGAGTCAATCCAGTAAGGCACTTCCACACCGAAAGTCTCCTTGATGGTGCGCTTGTCGAGCACGGAGTAAGCCGGACGAGTCACTGGCGAAGGGAACTCGGAGCTATAGCATGGCTGGATGTCACACTCGGTGTGCCCTGCGATTCTCGCTATCATCTGCGTGAAGTCGTACCAAGAGCAAACGCCCTCGTTCGAGAAGTGATAAACGCCCACGTATTTCTCGGCAGCATCTGCCCCAGCAGGAGCATTGCCCTCCGAAGAAGCATTGCCGTCAGCAGAAGACTGGCTTTCCTTCACCTTATTTAATATAGTGACGATGGCATTGGCGAGGTCGAGGGCGTAGGTAGGCGTGCCACACTGGTCGAACACCACCTTCAACTGCGGTTTGGTGGCGGTCAAGTTGAGCATCGTCTTGCAGAAGTTCTTGCCAAACTCAGAGTACAGCCAAGCCGTGCGGATGATGACATACTTGCATCCCGTGGCGATGATCTTCTGCTCGCCATGCAGCTTGGTCGTGCCATATACGCCCGTAGGCGTGCCCTTCTGCTCCGGACTGCAAGGCACATTGTAGGGTTCCTTGCCGAACACATAGTCGGTGGAAATCTGAACCAGCAATCCGTTCACCTCCTTCATCGCCTGGGCGAGGTTCTCAGGGGCATCGGCGTTCAGTTTCTCGGCGAGCGCCGCCAATTTCTCATCGGTCTCACAAGCATCCACATTGGTCCATGCGGCACAGTTGACGATGACATTGACGTCATTCTCCTTCACCATCTTTCTGATGGCATCCATATCCGTGATGTCGAGGTAAGTGGTCTCAAGCCCCTCCACCTGGTTGACATCCGTGAAGATATAGTGGTCTGTGGTATTTTGGCTAACGATTCTCATCTCATTGCCGAGCTGACCGTTGGCACCTGTCACTAGTATATTCATTTTCTCTGATGATTTTAATACAAATTTCGTTGTACGGAAGTTCAATTATTCGTACAAGCTTACATTGATGTCGAATGGCGTATCGAAGTCCTTCAGCAAGTCGTGCTTGGTGTCCTTCTCGCTCAGGATGGCATGGTCGGTAGGAATCTTCCAGTCGATGCCAAGGCTGTCGTCGAGGATGGAGATGCCACCGTCTGCCTCTGGGTGATAGAACTCATCACACTTGTACTGGAACACGGCGGTCTCGCTCAGCACGGCGAAGCCATGGGCGAAGCCACGAGAGATGAAGAACTGGCGATGGTTGTCCTCGGTGAGTTCCACCGCCACGTGTTTGCCAAAGGTAGGCGAACCCTTGCGGATATCAACTGCCACATCGAGCACCGCACCCTTCACGCAACGCACCAGTTTGCTCTGGGTGAAAGGTGGACGCTGGAAATGCAGACCTCTCATCACGCCATAGGACGACATGCTCTCGTTGTCCTGGCAGAAATTCACCTGATGCCCCAAGATAGGCACCACCTTCTCGTCAAACTCCCTCTGCGAGAAGCTCTCGAAGAAATAGCCCCTAGCATCCTTGAAGATGCGAGGCTCTATCACCAATACTCCTTCTATATCAGTCTTGATTACTTCCATTTTTCTATTATCTTAGAATAAGACTTTTGTCTTTCAATTACCCTTTTACTCTTTCAGGCTCTGCTGATACCACTCATAGAGTTTCTCCACGCCGTCCTCGATCTCCACCTTGTGGGTCCAACCGAGCGAGTGAAGCTTGCTCACGTCGATGAGCTTTCTAGGTGTGCCGTCTGGCTTGGCAGCATCAAACTCCACGGTTCCCTCGAAGCCCACGGTCTTGACGATGAGCTGGGAGAGCTCACGGATGGTCAACTCCTTGCCTGTGCCCACATTGATGTGGCAGTTGCGTATCTCGCCAAGCGAAGGGATGGCTCCACCACGACCCTCAGAGTTGTTGCGGTCAACGGCTCCATCCACCTTGGCACCATAGAATACGGAAGAGTACTTCTCGATGCCGATGATGTCCTTGAAATCGACGTTCAGGAGCACGTGAACGCTGGCATCCGCCATGTCCTCGCTCCAAAGGAACTCACGCAAAGGCTTGCCAGTGCCCCAGAGCACCACCTTATTATTATATATACCATAGAACTCCAGTGCCTTCAAGATGCGCTCGTGGTCGTTGTTACCATCCACGTTGCCCTCGCCGATGATGGCACGGAGCTTGTCGGTAGGATTGATCGGACGCTTGTTCATATCCACCTCGATGCTCTTCCAGTCGCCCTCGTGGATGAGTTTCGCCAAGTAGATCTTGCGCATCATAGCAGGCATCACGTGGCTGTTCTCCAAGTGGAAGTTGTCGTTAGGACCATAGAGGTTGGTTGGCATCACGGCGATATAGTTGGTGCCATACTGCAAGTTGTAGCTCTCACACATCTTCAAGCCAGCGATCTTGGCGATGGCATACTCCTCGTTGGTGTATTCCAGCGGAGAAGTCAGGAGCACGTCCTCCTTCATAGGCTGGGGCGCATCCTTAGGGTAGATGCAGGTAGAGCCGAGGAAGAGGAGTTTCTTCACGCCATGGCTGTAGGCATTGCTGATCACATTGCACTGCATCTTCATGTTCTGCATGATGAAGTCGGCACGATAGAGCGAGTTGGCCATGATGCCACCCACGAAGGCAGCAGCCAATACGACTGCGTCGGGGCGCTCCTCGTCAAAAAACTTCTGTACGGCATATTGGTCAGTCAAGTCCAACTCCTTGTGAGAACGGCCCACGAGGTTGTTGTATCCACGTTTCTTCAAGTTGTTCCAGATAGCGGAACCTACCAATCCATGATGACCAGCAATATAAATCTTACTATCCTTGCTCAGCATTTTATGATATCTTTTTAAAGTTGTTGTTGTTATTTTGTGCAAAAGTACTATTTTTCTCTCAAAGAATAAAATCTTTTTGGGATTTATTTTGTATTTATCGCATTTTGTTGTACCTTTGCCAAAGAAATAAAAAGACAAGAATGAAAATTAAGACTCTTTTAATCATAACCATGGCATCTCTTGCCATGCTGTCTTGCCATCATGGTCCGAAGCCACAGAGGGTGAAGACCAACCTGCCTATCAGCATGTCGAAACCTGCCAAGGGCGACAAGGCGATCTATGGATTGGCGTGCATGGGCTGCTCCGACACCGCCGTCGTCCTGCTTCCCAATGGAGGCGGCGACCCTATCCGTTACAACATCCTCGATGCAACCCGCAACCATCAGGTATTTGGCGACATCGAGATTGGCGACTGGATTTGCGTGATGCCTTGCACCGACAAGGATGACAAGAATGGTGCCGACATGGTGATCGACCTCGACAAGCTCAAGGCTACCTGGACTTATCCGGTGATGCCTCATCTGCGTGATGTCACCCACCTCTCCAAGCGCCAGCAGGCTCGCATCCTCGCCAATATGCCCGACAGCATCGTGGAGACCTACATGATTCCTCGTGACTATGGTTTCACGCTGAAACGAATGAGCGAGGCTCGCTCAGTAGGCTTCGTGATGGCGAATAGCTCGGTGGAGGACGATAGCCCTGTGGAATATCCTGAGGTACCTCAATACACGGAGTGGCACGCCTACAACGGCAAGCTCATCCTCGTCAAGGGAAGACAGGAGTTCAATGGTGTGGTCTTCAATGAGAAGACGACCTACGACACCCTCTCCTTCGTCTATATGAAGGGCGACTCACTAGCCCTTCGCGACAGCCGTGGCAACGTCCAGGGCTACCATCGCAAGACAAGTGCCCAGGCTGCCAATGCCGCCGCTCGTGCCGCTGCCATGAAGGCTGCCAACAAGATGAAGCAAGAGCTGAAGTAAATGATAAATTATAAATTATAAAAATTTCCCCCTTCATTCGAGATTTGAGCCTCGTAATGAAGGGGGTATTTTTAGATGATGGGCATTCTGATGGTAATCATTCAGATAATCATTCTGATGGTAATCATTCTGATGATAATCATTCAGATGATGGTAATCCAGATCGCCTCCTCCTTTCTCTCTCTTGCATCCAGGATTCTCCTAATGAGCTGATTGAGCCAGATGCGAGAATCCACTACCATTCCCACCACCTTGTTGCTGCCCACGAGGATGCAGCCTTGCGTATCATCGGGGAAATTGCCCGAATGGATGCGGATGCCCTCGAAGCCAGGCACGCCTTGCACCAAAGGCAACCATCGCCCGAACCTAGGCGACCACGACACCACCACGGGATAAGTTCCCTCAGGTATCGCCGTCTTGCCAGGCACCTTGCGTGCCTTCTCGCCCGACTTTCGGCTGTATCTTGCGTCCACCTCCTGGGGCGAGAGTTCTATGCCCAAGAGGTTGCGCCAAGTAGGTTCCAGCGTATCGCAGAAGTAATGAGTCTCATCAAGTTTCCCAGTATCGAAGTCGTGGCGGATGATGCGCTTGTCCTCCTGATGCTTGCCTGGACCCACCCTGCGTTCCACCTCCCCATCCTCCAGGATGTAGAGGCGACCTATCGTATAGGTTTTCTTCTTAGCTATGCGTCTTACTACTATCTCCATGATAATTAATAATTTATAATTAAGAATTAAGAATTGAGGAATTTCAACTTGCGGAAAATCGAACTGTAATTGTCATTGTCATCAACTTGTTCTGCTGCGACTCCCATAGAGGGTGGCACCATGGTCAACCGAGCCACATATCCACGATGTACCCATTGGTTAATCGCATTCATGGCACGCTTCCGGTCATCCCCCTCGAAACCCTGTTGGCGACGGAGCTTGAGATAATCCTCCAGCGTGAACTCATCGGGAAGCATCCGCAAGAGATTCTTCGGACCCGACACAAACTCCTTGTCGGTCTTCGCCTGCTCGTTGTCTGCCTCGTATATCATCTGACCAAACAACTTCAACTTGCACCACAAGTCGTATCGCTCGCTCCATCTCACGAAGTCCTCGATGCTCTTCTCCCACTTCATCCCATTCGCCACATACAGCACGCAAGCCTTCAGATAGGCGATGACATTGGCACGGAAGGAGAGGTTCTCGAACACATAGTTCTGCGACAACCGGGCAAACTCCGCATTCTCCCCCACCAATTTCTGGGCGAGCTTGAAAGCCTGCGGACAATCGACCAAGCCACGTGCCTTCACCAAGTTTTCGATGTACGGACGAAGTTCCTCATCAAAGGCAGCGTCATACGAGCCATACACCGGTATCTCCGAGCCACAAGGACGGCGGTCGATGGTCGAGAAAGAGATACGTGACACCGGACCATCCGTCACCACCCTTCTGAAATAATCACGGCATTTCTTCGGGGTGCAAGAGGCATTCCAGTTGAACCTCACCCTCACCGTCTCGGTCACGCTCTGCACGCCCACACGGTCCTGACCATAGATGCCCAGGTCGAAGGCCAGCTCCATGATGCGGAAGTGCTGGTTGGTCTTGCCCTTGAGGGCATCGAAGAGGTTCAGCTCGTTCACCTTGGCGTAGAGGAAATGTTCCTCAGCCTCCTTCATGCGGAGCACGAAGGCTGGGTTGGTCATGTCGATGTTCACCTCTTGGATTACCAGTCCCTCTGGGCGTTCACGCTTGTCCTTGTTGGAGCCCTTCGAGTTGCAATCGTCCTTCCACGCCTTCTCTCTCGCTCTCTGTTCTGCGTCACGTGTTCGGATGTCAGCCATGATGTGGTTGATGGGTTCCGAAACGCACTCCTTGCCCGAACCCGTTGGCGCACAGAGGATAGACATCAGTGTGGCCTCATGCTCCACATTGTCGATATATCGGAAGCGAGTGCTGCAGAGATGGGCGGCAAGTGGTGGGAAGACGGCTTGCGATACGGCTGGCTGATACATCTTCGGCGTCTTCGAGACGAGGAGCTTGATGAGGCGAGGCAGCTTTGTGGGCAGTTCGTTGACGTGATAGAAATACGAGTTGGGGTTGCCGATGTCGCCGAAGTCAGCCTCCTCATAGTTCTTGCCTTGCCCCTTCTCCAGCTCGTCCTGGCAGAGTTTGATGGCTTTGCGCACGATGCTCGGCATCACGTGGCTCTGTTTTCTAGCGCAGGCGCTCTCCACGGTGGTGAAGGCTCGCTTCTGTTCCTCGCCGAAGATGGGGATTACTGACTTCACCCAATCGGCGTTGTCGTCGCAGATGTAGCGGAGGTAGCAGGCGAGAGTGAAAATGAAGGTGTTGCGCGAACCGTGCTGCGGTTCGCCTCCCAGCAATTCCACGAGCTTCGTGACGAGCGTGGCATAGGGAATGCCATTGTATTCTTGAGGAAACTGCGTTTCCGCTGGCTTTCCTTCTCCTTCCAGGGAAGGTTTTTCCAACCACCCCGTCCCTCCTTCATAAGGAGGGCTCCACCTCTCTCCCCTGCCCTCTCCCCTCAGGGGAGAGGGGGAAACCGCTCCTACTCGTCGCTCTGAACCGCTTCGCTCTAAGGTAGGCGGGGCATCAAAGCCCTCGCCTTTGTTGTTTGACGCAACAGAGTTGCGATTGTTTGTGCGGTGTAAACCGCCTTGCTTGAGGTCCTCTGATTCACTTGCGCCGCCTTCCTTGAGGTCCTCTGATTCACTTGCGCCGCCTTCCTTGATGTTTAAAGAGGTATTTGCAACTTCAAAGAGTTTCGACTCGTCAATGTAGAGGATGTAGTCTTCGGGGACGAGGAAGGATGGTCGGGCCAAGTCTTTCACGCAAGAGTCGTAGTCATTGTCCTCTAGCTGCTCCGACATCCACTTCTGAGCCTCAGCCAAAGTCATTCCCTTGGGAATCTTGAAAATCAAACGCAAGCCCTCGGTCGAAGGAGTAACATGCACGAGGCAAATGCTGTCGAGAACCGACTTCTGGGCGAGGATTTTCTGCTTCTCCTCCCAATAGCCTCTTGGGTTGGGGATGTGGTCTTTGTCGTAGATGGAGAGACCGCTCGGGATGGCATCGGCATTGAGGCGGCGACCATTCTTGAAGGTGGCGTGAGGGGTGAGGATAGGAAGCTGCGACTTCAACTGGGTCTTCATTCGCTCATACTCCTCATTCTTCAACTCCCCTCGGCGCAACTTCTCCAGCGCATCCTCGATCTCGGCACAAATCAAACTCACCTTGCTGCCCTTGATGGCTCGGTGGAAAAGTTCGGGGGTGCAAACCTGCACCTCCCGACTTCTTACACTTCTTGATATTCCAAACATATTTTTTTTATTTAAATGTTGCTCACAACGAAATCACTCGCCTTCTGGCTCTCGCTCGCTATCACGTAGTCGGGCATCACATCAGTCTCGGTTCGGTCGATGCGGAGGGTGAGTCGCACGTTCTCCTTGCCGATGCTAGCTCTGCCATGCGGCAGCTTGATAAACTTTCTCACCTCACGCTTGTCTTGATGCGACTTCCAAGCATTGAAGTTGCCCTCCTTCGGGCTTACCAGGGCGATGGTGCCGCTTACTCTGCTGCCCTTGGACAAGAGGTTCTTATAGACCTCGTCCGAAATCTATAGTTCTATGTTCATAATTTTTCTAGTTTTAAGGCGCAAGCCCAATTATAAATTATTCATTGCACATTATACATTATTCCTTGTACATTATTCATTGATTCATCGTATATTGCTCTCGAAGTCCACGATGCTCAACTCGTTGAAGTATCGCCCATCCTTCTCGTTGACGAAGTGGTGGATAACAACCCCTATCACGTCTCCCTCCTTGGCATTAAACTTATCGACCGCATCACCGAAGAGTCGAGCCAAGTACTTCTCAGGATGCATCACGTTCTGCACCGACTCCAAATAGACCTCACGAGACTGCCAAGGCTTGCCCGACTTCTGGCTCACACCACTCTTCTTATCAAGGAGCTTCACTACTTTCACTTTTTCCATTTCTTGTTCCTTTCTTTACTTTTAAAATCGTTAATACTAAAAATGATTTGCCGAAATCGAAGCCTACCCATCAAGAAATGCATCTGTCTCTCTTTCGACATTGCAAAGATAGGAAAGAACAACAAAGAAATGCATAAAAAAATCCCCCATATGCCAAAGCGGTATATGAGGGTATATGAAGTTTTTATTCTAGGTATATGAAGTATGGTATATGTGGTATATGAAGTCAATCTTCGCCTACTCCTGTATCAAACCATCTGATGCAAAATGACTCCTTGCAATCGACTCGCCCCTTAGGAGACTTCTCCATAAAACTGGAGATGAGCAAGCCACGCCATCTGATGTATTCCTCTGCCTGAGGTCTCTGGGCAGAGAGACCTTCCACGGTCCATTTGTTCAACGGGGTAGTTCTTACCGCATCAGGCACGTTCGAGCCTTTGAAATCGCTAGAGTTCCATTCCCATCCAAACACCTCCTTGACCCATCGGATGAATTTCGCTTGCGTCTTTTCTTCGGGTATGAGACGATAATGTCTGAACACCTTCCATACGATAAACCAATGTACGATTTTCAGCGTGCGATTCTCACGTTTTGGCAAGACAAGCTTAGCCAGCACTTTTTTCACCTCGTCTATTTTTAGTGCAGAGTTGAACAAGGTTGTATCAAGTTCGCTCTCTGGGAATGAGCCGCCACTGCTTGCCGATTGAGTAGCCTCATTCGGTTGCAAGTCGCAATCCACGATGGTATCATAGCTTCCATTTCCTTCATGGCATTGAGAAGAATCCCTTTCCGAGTGTCCAGGAGAGCCTGTAGTATAAACATTCTCCACATAAACCCCATTGCCTAGATTGATTTGCCCTATTCTGCATGAATCGCCAAATTGATTGACGAGTTTCATCAAATCTTCCATCTCTTCTTTTTTCATTGTATTGGCATTTTGATGATTCGTTTTCGAACTGATTTCAAGCCGTACTGGTCGAAACATTTCTATTGATACATGGCAGGCGTCACTTCATCCCATCATTTGTCGGGATAAGTGTCTTTACTTCATCCCATCACTTTTATCGGGAAGAGCTGTCGAATGGTCTGTCTCTTTGAAAAGACCTTGTCCTGCATTGAACTGCTTCACGGTATCAATATGGAAAGGCTTGGCGCTCGCCATCCGCTCCCGATTCTCCTCTTCCTTCTTCTGCACCGTTTCTTGTGCTTCCTCTCGCTTATCCGTAATGTGCCCGATGGCATTTCTCAGTTTGTCTATCTCCTGCTGTTCCAGATAGGTTTCACATTTTCCAGAAATGGTATGTTTCAGCACTTTCTCTCCAAAGCTCGATTTGTCATCGTCAGAGACTTTCTTCACGTCGGCGAGATAGTCTATGCCATTCTGTATCATGAGGTGCGCCATTTCTACCATGCCCTTGTTCTCGTTATCAGCAAGCATAGCCTTGAGGGTGGCGTTTTCCTCCTTCAAGTCGGCTAGTCGAGCGGAGTCTTGCTTCTCCTCTGCGCACATACCCAGTACGCCATCATCCGTTTCTATGATATAGCCCTTAGGAATGTCAGACTCATAATAAGCCAGTTCTTCTTCTTTTTCCTCCAATTTCTTTTTCAGTTGCCTCTTCTCCGTCTCCAACTTTTTGATTTGCTCACCCAGTTCATCACATCGGTTGAGCGCATTGGTTGAAATATCCTTAGACTCTGCCAAATCTGCACGAAGACTATCAATCTTGTCAGCAGATTCTTTTTTATACTGCTCGTATTCATCTGACAACTCCGTATTGAACTTCGCTATCTTCAAGTTAACCTCGCCCACCATATTAGCGGCATCGGATAGTTGGGAGGCAGTTTTCTCCCTCGCCTCATAGATTTGCAACTTCTGCCTATAGAGTTCCAATGTACGATTGCATTCTTCGTAAAATCGAATGGTTTCCTCCGTTGAGTTACTAGGCATATCAGGCAACTTGGCAAGATTTCCCTTAGGTAAATACTCTCCTGCCTTAACTCTCTCTTCTAAATTTTGATATACACTTAAATCCATATCTTAAACAATAAATGATACATGACTCCATCAGTGGATGACCCTTTCTTGAAACAATTCCTCGTTGTTTTGACACAACTTCAATAGCATAAGCTGTTCATCTATTGTTCGATAATGCCTCAGTAACTGTTCCAACTCCTCAAATTCCAAATCTCTGATTTGATTTTTCCACACCTCATCAGAAATAGCTAAAGCAATTCTTGCATTCGGTTGTAGGTCTGTATCAAACTTGACATCCCCCACCTCTTCCATCATTCCTGGTAATTCCTCCACAAAAGCACACTTCATCCATTGCTTTTCCATACTCTTGACATGCTCCTTTCCAAAGAAATCGCCATAACTATCATCTACATTGCTATAACGATTCTCATCCCATGCTATAAGGCTTTTGAATTTGTCCAAGAAAGCATCAAGACCAGCAGGCTTAGATGATTGCAATTTCAATATCGCCCATGTCATCCATCTCACTAGGAATATATCAGCCTCAGTTACATCCCCCCACGTATCAGAGTGTTCTTCCGCAAGGATGTCACGCACTCTTCTATAGGTCAGAGTGCCAACATTGTTACTTTCTTCCGCATGTGGAGTATTATAAATCGCCACCGCCAAGTAATAAGCGGTGTTAAGCGCCTTGACAGCGCTGCTCATGTTAAGCCCATCGTAGTCATGGGCGACCATATACATCTGATAGAGAAGGTGGTCTAGCGTGCCCTCTTTCTCCATCGTATATTCCTCTCTGCTCTTGTCTGCATACAAAAGACTGTGGTGCCAGTCAAAAGGATTTTTCATTGATTTGTTGTTTTAGTTAATAATAATGTGATGCTACTCGTGGAGCATCCATCTCTCTCAAAATAGATTTAAGGGAAACAGGTGTTTCATTTTCGTGATGACAAAGGTACATAATATATTTTACACCACCAAATATTTGGGCAAAAAAAGACCGGACAATTTTCATCGCCCGGTCTCGTCCTTGCTATATTCTAGAGCATGTTTCCTTGCACTATAGTAGTTTTCAGTTCTTCATCTTTCCTGCTTTCAACGCTAAGACGATGTCGAGTGGCAACTGGGTACCCTTTGCCACCTGCTCCGGCAAGAAGCCCATGTCTAGGAATCGCTTAGCATCAGCCAATGCTCTGTCGGCATCCCCTTTCTCCATGCCTTTCTCCATGCCTTTCTCCATACCTTTCTCCATGCCTTCAGCCCAAGCTTTCTCCATGCCTCTACGTCTCTTCTCCTTCTCCCACTTGTCGGTGGCATAGAGGTCACGCATCACCTTGATGTCGTACTCGTAGTACTCACGCTCCTCGGGAGTGAGCTTCTGGAGGTCGCCTATCGCCGCCAACTTTCGGAAGACGGGATACTTGTCCAAGAATGGTATTTCTTTCAAATGTTCCATATTGTTCAATACGTAAATCCAACAATCAAATATATCCATACACTCTGGCTCCTTCTTCTCGAAGAGCGGCAACTGCAAGAACACCACTCTCATCTTCTCGAAGCCATATCGCAAGCCCGAAAGTTGCCATGCTTTTCTTTTTTGGGGTTTTGCGGTCTTTTCCTTGCGAGATTTGCGATTCTTGCCAGACACTATCAGTTGCTCTTGCGACTTGAAGCCAAGATGTTCTTGCGACTTGATGACGTCCTGAGCTTCATTCATTTCTTCTTCGGAATGCCCACGAGCAACTTTGTCTGATGAACCTTCCTCTTCGAGCAATCCGAAGCCAATGTCGGTTCGGAACTGGCAAGGAATGCCAGTCTCAGCGATGAAGTCCATGAGGCACACGGTATAAACTGGTGTCAGGTGGAAATCCCACTCGCCAGGCTGGGCTTGCTCCACTATCGCCTTGGAGGAGTAATAGAGCGCACGATCCACGAAATAACGCTGCTCCTTCTTCTGCATCTCCACGATGACGTGCCGTCCGTCACTTGTCTCGCACGCCACATCGAAGATGACTCCTCGCTCTCGCTTTTGATGACGTGTCTGCTCTGTTTTCAGATGCTTCACGTCTTTGATTACAAACTCGTCCTCAAATACTCCGTTGAGGAACGTTATGAGACACTCCTTGGTGTCGTCACTGCCGAAGATGCGCTTGAAAGCCCAATCGACACGTGGATTAATGTATTCCGCCATAAATCTGGGAATTAAAAGTTTCGCACAATATTATGCACTTGCAAAAGTACGGCAAATATCCGACAACGGCAAATATTTCGGGAGGTATTTCTTGGCGTTAACATTCGTATGAAAGTCGTTAACGTTCGTTCACCAATTTGGCAAAAGCGATGACAATGACAATTACAGTTTAAAATTCCGCAGGGTGTACAGTTGAGGAAAAAGGTGAAAAGAGAAAGTTATAATATATATAATATATATATTATAAAATTATATTTACATTTTCTTCTACCCTTTTCTGCCGACTCGCAATCTGGGGGATAGGCTCGGAAAATCGAACTGTAATTGTCATTGTCATCGCTTCTTTACCCTAAATCGGTACATCATATCTCTGAATAAGTTTAGATGGGGGATGTAAAAACAAAAAGATGGGCTTCTATGAGACTATGACTTGCGAGGACTAAAACTATGGGTAGCGTGCAAGAAAAATATGATTTAAGATTTAGAAAAAGCCCACTTGCAGAAAATCGACCCTTATCACACGCTGAAATTTGGTGGTACGGAAAAAATGTCGTACCTTTGCAACCGTAATCAAGGAAGAAACAATTATTTCACTAACCCTTTAAAGACTAATATGTTATGGCAAAGAAAGGAACATTGAAGTACCGTAAGGTAAGCCGCACTCCTCAGGTAGGCAAGGATGCTGGCAAGAAGAAATTTTATGCCACCGCAGTGCAAGACCGAACCATGGAGTTCGAGGACTTCGTAACCCACATCTCAGAGCACAACTCGCCTTACTCTCGTGGCACCGTACATGGTGTTCTGATGGACACCCTCGACTGCCTCCAGGAACTCATCCTCGATGGCAAGAGCGTACGCTTCGCCGACCTGGGTCTCTTCTCCATCGGCATGACCTCTCGTGGTGAGGACAACGCCGAGAAGGTGAACGCTTCCAGCATCACTGGCGTACACCTCATCGTGCGCAACACCAAGAACTGGAGCAACACCGAGCTTCGCAAGATGTGTAAGATTACTGCCCTTGGCAGTGAAGTGACCGAGGAAGGTGACGGCGGTGACAACGGCGGAAAGCCTAGCGGTGACAACGGCGGAAAGCCTAACGGTGACAACGGCGGCAGCACTCCTAGCGGCGGCTCTAGCACCACTGGTGGCGGCAACAAGGGCGACAACACCGGACAGGGTGGCGGCAGCTCTAGCGGTAGCGAATCGGACAACGTCAAGGAGTACTAAAGGATAGCCCCCTAGCAGGGGCTTCCTTTCCCACCGAAACTATTATTAACCACTAAAAACTACTATTATTAACCACTAAAAAACTACAATTATGAAGAAAGACACTTGGAAAACCATCTTGCAGATTGCCATCTCCATCTTGACGGCCATCGCCACTACTTTGGGAGTGACCAGCTGCATGTAGATTACAATATCTCCAAAATTTCCTCAAAATGTGAGATGCGACGGAGGCGTTCATGATTGAACTCCTCCGTTTTTTCGTGCGCCCAAATGGTGTGGAACGGGATGTGGATGGCGGAGGCTCCTATCTTCAGGGCGGGCGCAATGTCGCTCTTGAAGCTGTTGCCCACCATCACCAGTTGCTCCGGACTCACCTCCAACTCCTTGCAGAGATGGCGATATGCCTCAGGCGTCTTGTTGCTTACGATGCTCACCACATCGAAATATCGTTGCAAGCCCGAACGCCACAACTTGTTCTCTTGGTCCATCAGCTCGCCCTTCGTGAAGACTGCCAGGCGGTACTTTCTATCGCTTGCCCCCTCTTTCGAAGCAATCGAAGCATCTGAAGCAATCGAAGCATCCAAGGCAATCGAAGCATCCGAGGCTTCCGAAGCATCCGAGCTATCCGAGTTATTCGAAAGCCTCATCTCCCTCAGCTTCGCCAATGTCTTCTCCACGCCCTCCAAAGGCTTGGCATCGACATGGAGCAACGACTTGCCCACCTCCACGATGCGCCCTATCAATCGAGCGGATGCCTTGCCCTCGCTCACCTTGATGGCATTCTCCACCAGCGAGATGATGAAGGCCTTCACGCCATAGCCCAAGTCAGCCATGTTGCCCGACTCCGTCTCGAAGAGCGCAGCCGAGATTTCCTCCTTGCTGCCATAGTCTGCCAAGAGGTCGCAGTACTCATCCTCCACGTCCTCGAAGTGGTTTTGCAATGCCCAGAGCGTATCGTCGGCATCAAAGGCTATCGCCTTGATATGATCTAGTTTTTCCATTTTTATCATTCTTTTCTATTGGTCCATATCGACTCGTTTCATTTGAAAACCATCTAGTTTCATTTGAAAACCATCTAGTTTCATTTTGCAAAGGTAACACTTTCTCCCGAAAGCAACAAAAAAAACGTGCCACAATCTGACCGAAGAGAGAGATTGGGACACGTCCGAAAATTTATACTATCGATATTAAAAGCGTTTTCAGCCCTAACTTTTTTACCTTTTTACCCTTTTACCTTTTTACCCTTTTACCTTTAAAACTAGAAGTGCGTCATGAATTCGATGACGAACTTATCCTTCTCGGAAGTCTTTGCCACACCACCCTTGCGATAGAAATACTTCTCATAGTTGATGCGGATGTCGGAGATGAAAGGCTTGGCGAGACTGATGGTGACACCACCCGTCACACGATGTCGCTTGTAGTCATTGATCTTCAGTGCGCCTGGAGTATCATCGGTGGCATCATAGCGAGTGCCATCGCTGTGGTCGCTCATGAAATCGTAGCGAGCTAATGGGGAAACCTTCTTCACCAATGACTTCTTCGCCACGATAGGGATGTCGTAGCATACGAAGCCATCGAAGGCGTGGACATCGTGGAAGGCATTCTTGGAGTAATGCTTGTAGAGGTACTCAGCCTCGGCGATGAAACCTCCACGATGGAACGTCAAGCCTGCGTCATACATCGTGACCGTGACATCGGATGGCTTGACCTTCTGCGTGCTCAGCACGAGGTTGACGTTAGGGAAGAGAAACTGCGCCTTGGCGGAATAGTTGACGCCCTTGGTCCAGTAGTCCTTCTGGTGGGTCAAGCCTGAGCCATTGAAGACACCGGCGTTCACCACGATAGGGAAGCCCACGTTCCAGGTATAGCCCACCTCGGCTCCCACGTCACGCACATTGCCCACCTGCTTGGCGATGAAAGAGCGGTTGGCGAAGTACTGCTGATGGGGCGAGCGATGCGCATCGATGGTGAATGGCACACGCTCCTGACCGATGGTCAGCTGGAGGGTCTTCCATGGGGTGATGCGGGTATAGGCATCGAGCATCTTGATGCTGCCCTCGTCGCAGAGGTCGATCTCAGCCTTGTAGCTCACCGCCGAGGTCACCTTGCCCGATACGTTGACACGAGCCGTGCGCACCTCGAATCTGCCCTCCCCTTCCTCGGTTTGGTATTCATACTTGGAGCGGATGGTACCGCCTATCTTAGGCGTCTTGTCCACCTTTTCCTCTTCCTGGGCATTCACCGATGCCATCGACACCATCAAGAGTGCCGCCATCAAGAACATCTTCTTCATTTTTTGTAGTTACCTTTAAAAGTTCGGGTGCAAAATTAGCTACAAGATGTTTCTATTGCGTGACACGGATGTTACAAAACGATGTCATAACTCTCTTCATCTTCACTTTAACAATATTGTAACATCTGTTTAAATCGCTTGTAATATAGACCTCGTACCTTTGCAGCCGAGAAATATATATTAAGAAAAAATATGAGTACGATTTATCTTTGTATCGTGATCTTCCTGCTCTGTCTGGCAGTGTTTGATCTCTTCGTGGGAGTCAGCAATGATGCTGTCAACTTCCTGCAATCTGCCATCGGTGCCAAGGTGGCAAAGTTTCGCACGGTGCTGATCATCGCATCCTGCGGTGTGGTTCTAGGAGCCATCATGTCATCGGGAATGATGGACATCGCCCGGCACGGCATCATGAGTCCGGACCACTTCACCTTCGAGGAAGTGATGACGCTCTTCCTAGCCGTCATGGTGACCGACGTCATCATCCTGGATGTGTTCAACACGCTCGGTATGCCAACCTCCACCACCGTGTCATTGGTGTTTGAGTTGCTCGGCGGTGCCTTCATCCTCTCCACTCTGAAGATGTGGGGCGACCCAAGCCTCAACTACAGCGTGCTGCTCAATAGCGACAAGGCATTGGAGGTGATCATCGGTATCTTCGCATCCGTTGCCATCGCCTTCTTCTTCGGCGTCATCGTGATGTGGATCTCTCGTGTCGTATTCACCTTCAATTATAAGAAGCACAGCCGCTACTCCATCGCCATCTTCGGTGGCATCGCCTTCACCGCCCTCTCCTACTTCATCCTCATGAAGGGCTTGGGCAAGAGTCCTTACCTGCCTGCTGAGTGGCGCGACTATATCAGCGACAACATCGGAATGCTCCTCGTCATCACCTTCGTGGCATCAGCCATCGTGATGGAGTTCCTCCACCTCTGCCGCATCAACATCTTCAAGTTCACCGTCTTGATGGGTACCTTCGGCTTGGCGATGGCTTTCGCCGGCAACGACCTTGTCAACTTCATCGGTGTGCCTCTCGCCGGTCTCTCTTCTTACCAAGACTATATGGCGAATGCCAATGGCGCCGCTCCTGATGCCTTCATGATGACATCACTGATGGAGAGTGCCAAGACCACCCCAGTGTTCTTGCTCATCGCTGGCTTCGTGATGATTATCGCCATGGCGACCTCCAAGAAGGCTCAGAACGTGATCAAGACTTCCGTGGATTTGAGCCGCCAGGACGAGGGCGACGAGATGTTTGGTAGTTCTTCTGCCGCTCGTGTCATCGTACGCAACTGCCAGAACGCCGACTCTTGGCTCAACCACTTCTTGCCTCAGGGCTTGAAAAACTGGATCAACAGCCGATTCAACAAGAACGATGTGGAGTTGGAGGAGAGTGCCGCCTTCGACGTGGTTCGTGCAGCCGTCAACCTCGTGTTGGCATCCATGCTCATCACCATCGGTACCAACCTCAAGTTGCCTCTCTCCACCACCTACGTCACCTTCATGGTGGCAATGGGTTCTTCGCTCGCCGACCGTGCCTGGAGCCGTGAGAGCGCCGTGTTCCGTGTTACGGGTGTATTGAGCGTGATCGGTGGATGGTTTATCACCGCTGGTGTGGCATTCTTCGCTTGTGCCGTGGTATGTCTCGCCATGCACTTCGGAGGCATCGTGGTTCAGAGTGCCTTCATCGCCCTCGTCATCTTCATGCTCATCCGCAGCAACATCCAGTACAACAAGAAACAGAAGGAAGTGAGCAGGGGCAGCACCTTCCAACTCATGATGCGCTCTCGCGACCCAGAGATAGTATGGGAGTTGCTTCGCCGCCAGGTATCTCGCACCCAGAGCTACGTGTGCCACTTCGCCCTCGTGGAGTTCAACCTCATCATGGATGGTCTTGCCAATGAGAACACTCGTGACTTGCGCCACGCCAACAAGGAGTTGAAGAAGGAGCAAGACATGCTGAAGAAGTTCCGTCGCCAGGAGATGCTCGGACTGAAACGTTCGCCAATGGAGGTTGCCATCGAGCGCAACACTTGGTTCCACCTCGGTGCCAACAGCAACCAGCAGTTCATCTACTCTCTTCGTCGTATGCTCGACCCTATCAAGGAGCATGTCGATAACAACTTCAACCCTCTGCCTGAGGAGTACGTGAAGGAGTTTGCGCCAATCCGTCAGAAGATCAACGACTTGATGAAGATGACGGCAGAGCAGATAGAGACCGACCGATACGAGAACTATCGTGAGATTCTCGCCGAGGCAGATGCTTGCAAGGACGAGTTGAGCGTAGTGCGCAAGAAGCACATCGACCGCATCCAGCACACCAAGGGCAACACCTTGATGCAAATCTCCTTGGTATATCTCAACGTATTGCAAGAGAGCCAGGAGTTCCTGAGCGTGATGAAACACCAGCTCAGAGCTGCCAAGAAGTTTATGGAGGAATAAAATTCCCCAAAACGAAACTCGAATAAAAAAGAAGCCTGCTCGTCCGACAGGATAAGCAGGCTTCTTTTTTATTCGAATGTTTTTATTTATTTTACTCGATGTTTTATTCGATTCTTTATTCGAATGCCGTGGCATTCGAGCGACTATATTTTATTTCTTCCCAGCTTTCAACTCCTGATCCCACTTCACGAGTCGATTGTACTCCTTCTTGGTGATGCGCATGAAACTACCATGCTGAGGAGCCGTCACGCCCTTGATATCGACAGGGTCGGAGAAATTGCGGAGATACTTGTCGGCCTTGCAGATGCGATAATGCTTAGGATGGTCGCTGTACTGGATGTAAGCCACACGCCAGGTATCGTCGCCTATCAACTGGAAGGCGCTGCTGCCCTCAGTCATCTTGTTGCCCTCGAAGCTCACATAGTCGTCATCCACAGGAGCACCCCAACCATGAGTCAGGTACTTGCTCGTAGCCGTGAAGATGCCTCGCTTGCCTCCCTCCTTCTTGATGAGCATGTGGTACAAGCCATCGCTCTTCAGATAGTTGATGTCGGCATCGATGGTGGCATAGCCCCAATCGAAAAGCAAGCGAGGGGTCGTAATCTTGGTGAAACTCTTGTCGGCATGACTATAATACATGCGGTCGTACTTCTCCTCCGGACGGTTGAGCATGGAGTAATAAATCATATATCCGCCCTTCTCGCCATTCTCCCACACGAAGTCTGGGTCCCAAAATATCTGAGGGGCCCATACACGATTGATGGTCTCCCAGTTCTTGTAAGGCGACTCCGCCTTGCCTGCATCACAGAAGTTGGCCATACCATTGCGGAAGTCGAAGGTGACGCTCTTCCAATGAATCAAGTCATCGCTTCGAAGCAAGTCGATGCCATAGTTGTCCCACTTGTGGCTCTTGGCAACACACATGTCGGTGGTCACCATCAGGTAGCCCTTCCCATCATGGGCACGGGTGATATAGGCATCACGAGTTCCTCCCTCGATACGAGCATGCTCCTTGGGGTCGAAGATCGCCTTGCCCTCATTGATGTCTTGATAATTGTATCCATCACGAGAAATGGCGAAAGCTGTATATTCCCCCTTGTCACTCATGTGGCAATAGAGATAACCATAATTTCCCTTCTGTAGATTCTGCGCTTGCATTGGAGCCAAGGCAAGCAACGATAATAGAACCATTGATAATTGCTTCTTCATTTTTTCTGATTGTTAGATTTATATGACTGAATAGATTCTTCCGCATCATGCGAAATAGGTGTATGATGACACCCGATTGCAAAATTACAATTTTCCAACGAACCCACAAAAGAAAAGGGAGAAATTCTAGCCGATTCTGTCGTTTTTGACGGAAAAGACTCCAAAAATCACGTTTTCTTCTCTTGAAGAAACAAAAAGAAAACAAAGTGTTACGCCAGAAAGTAGGTTTCTCATTCTTTTATGCTACCTTTGCAACCGAGATTTCTTCTCATCCTCAACGATTACTAAAAATAATAAACTATGAGTCTGAACAACATCAAGAAGATTGGCCTGAACAACATCAAGAAGAGTGTTTTCCTCGGTATGGCTTTGCTCTCATCGCTTAGCCTCTCCGCAGCCGACAAGTTTGTCTCCTTCCACCAAGGCGACCTGCTCCTCAATGCCGACAACCGGGTACAGATTTACCTCGACAATAACGATTGCAGAGGAGTAAACTATGCCGCCAAAGCCCTCGTAAAAGACATACAGAAAGTGAGTGGAAGTCCAGCCTTCCTCCTCTCGGATGCCAACACAGCATTGTCGGGAGGCTCAAACTCGCAAGCCAACGCAAGAGCCAATATTATCGTAGGTACCATCGGTTACTCCGCAGCCATCGACCGCCTCATCAAACAGCATCGCATCAATGCCAAACTACTCCAAGGCAAGCACGAGAAATTTATCATCACCCTCATCGACGGTCAACTGGTCATTGCCGGAAGCGATCGCCGTGGCACCATCTATGGCATCTACGAGCTCTCTCAGCAGATGGGCGTATCGCCTTGGTACGACTGGGCTGACGTGCCTATCGAACACCACGACTCCATCTTCGTCAACAAGGGCATCTACACCGATGGCGAACCAGCCGTGCGCTATCGTGGCATCTTCCTCAACGACGAGGCTCCTTGCCTCACGTCTTGGGTGAAGAACACCTACGGCACGGAATATGGCGACCACCGATTCTATCAGCGAGTTTTCGAACTGGTGCTCCGCTTGCGAGGCAACATGATGTGGCCTGCCATGTGGGGATGGGCTTTCTATGCCGATGACCCTGAGAACGAGAAGACCGCCGACGAGATGGGCATTGTGATGGGAACCTCCCACCATGAGCCGATGGCTCGCAACCACCAGGAATACGCACGCAACCGTGAGGGTTGGGGTGCCTGGAACTATCAGAAGAACAAGCAAGGACTACAGAAGTTCTTCCGTGAGGGAATCGAACGCATGAAGGGTACCGAACAAATCGTGACCATCGGCATGCGTGGCGACGGAGACGAGGCAATGAGCGAGGATGCCGACACCCAACTGATGCAGCAAATCATCGCAGACCAACGCCAAATCATCTCTGACGTCACCGGCAAAAAAGCAAGCGAGACACCACAGGTTTGGGCTTTATATAAAGAGGTGTTGGATTATTATGACAAGGGAATGAAGATTCCTGACGACGTGACACTCCTGTTATGTGATGACAACTGGGGCGATGTGCGCCGAGTGCCCAATGCTCAGGAACGCAAGCACAAGGGCGGTTGGGGCTTATACTATCATGTCGATTACGTAGGCGCTCCTCGCAACACCAAGTTCCTCAACGTCACACCCGTGCAGAACCCATGGGAACAGCTCACCCTCGCCTACGAGAACGGCATCGACCGCCTTTGGATTCTCAACGTGGGCGACCTCAAACCAATGGAATATCCTATCAGCCAATTCATGGACATGGCGTGGAATCCTCACAAATACTCCGTGGAGCATATCACCGACCACACCCGTGACTTCTGTATGCAGCAGTTTGGTGGAGCGAAGCAAGTTGGCAATGAGAACTTCGGAAAATCTCAAGCTGAGGAGGCAGCCCGCATCCTCAACCTCGTCTGCAAGTACAATGGTCGTTGCACCGCCGAGATGCTCGACAAGAACACCTACGACCTAGAGAGCGGAGAATGGCAGGAGGTGGTGAACCAATATCTCAAACTGGAGGCTGATGCCCTTCGTCAATACAACTCTCTTCCTACCGCCTACCACGATGCCTATCGCCAACTCATCCTCTTCCCTATCGAGGTGATGAGCAACTTGCATCAGATGTACTTCGCCCAGGCTCTGAACCACAAGTACTATGAGCAAGGCAACCCACTAGCCAATGAGTGGGCAGACGAATGCGAGCGTCTCTTCAAGCGAGATGCCGAACTTTGCGACTTCTACAATCACAAGATGTCGAACGGCAAATGGAATGGCATGATGATCCAGAAGCACATCGGTTATACCTCTTGGAACGATGACTTCGAGAAAGACACCTGTCCTCCACTCCATCGCATAGAGAAGGCTGATGAAGGCGGCAACATCATCGCAGATGAAAACGGCGTGGTCAGCATCGAGGCTCCATATTTCTTCAGCAAGACCGATGCCGAAGCGAAATGGACGAAGATTCCATTCATGGGCAAGAGCCTTGCCGGCATGACCTTGATGCCATACACCCAAAGCGTGAAGGGAGCCAGCATCACATATAAGTTTAAGCTGCACACCAAGAAGGTTCGCCTCCACATCATCACGAAATCAACCCTCGATTATCTCAACAAGGGCGGTCTCACGTATAGTGTCAGCCTAGATGGCGCTTCGCCTATCCAAGTAAACCTCAACAAAGACTTGAACGAGAAGCCAGAGAACATCTACAACCTCTACTACCCTACCATCGCCACTCGCATCATCGACAAGGTGATTGAGCTGGAGTTGCCTGCATTGTCAGACGGCATCCACACACTCACACTCACACCTCACGACCCAGCGATTATATTCGAAAAGATTGTGGTGGATGGAAGAAAAGGAAAGAAAAGGGTGAAAGTGATTTAAATTGTTTGGTGAGTTGGCGCAAATTTCATAACTTTGCAGCCAAATCATTAATAGAGAATAATATGTTTAGTGGAATCGTAGAAGAGATGGCCACCGTTGTGGCTATCAAACATGATAAAGAGAACATTGACTTCACCCTGTCTTGTTCTTTCGTAGATGAACTCAGCATCGACCAGAGCGTTGCCCACAATGGCGTGTGCCTCACCGTGGTGGAAATCAAGGACGGCACCTACACCGTAACGGCGATGAAGGAAACACTCGACCGCAGCAACCTAGGCTTGCTCCAGGTGGGCGACAAGGTGAACGTGGAGCGCTCGATGGTGATGAACGGCAGACTGGATGGGCACATCGTGCAGGGCCACGTGGATGAGACCGCCAAGTGCATCGCCATGAAGGATGCCGATGGCTCCACTTATTTCACCTTCGAATATGAGTTGAACAAGGAGATGGCTCGCAAGGGTTACTTCACCGTCGATAAGGGCAGCGTCACCGTAAATGGCGTATCACTCACCGTTTGCGAACCTACCGACAACACCTTCACCGTCGCCATCATCCCTTACACCCGTCAGAACACCAACTTCTGCAACATCGAGGTAGGCACCACGGTGAACATCGAGTTCGACATCCTAGGCAAGTACATCGCTCGCCTGAAGAGTTTTGAATAAGACACACGATAAAGCCTGCTTAGCTGATTTTATCTCAGCAGCTTGCAAGCAAACAAGGCGATGACGATGAAGCAGATGAGCGGGATGATGAAGCCGATGGCCATGTTGGTCTCGCCTATCACACCCATCAACACTGGGGCGATGGCTCCTCCCACGATACTCATGATGAGGAAGGATGAGCCTCGCTTTGTCTCGTTGACGCCCAAGCCATTGAGCGACAAGGCAAAGATCGTAGGGAACATGGTCGCCTCACAAAGATAGGTGAGCACCAATGCCACCAACGCCGAGATGCCTGAACCCAAAATCACGTATGCCATGCAGAGGATGCCACCGATGGCACATGCCAAGAGCACCTTGCTCGCCTGGATGCGATTCATCAGCCAACTGCCCAATAGTCTGCCCACGAAGAACAAGCCCATGCCGCCAAAGGAGAGCAACAATGCTGCTGTTCTGGAAGATACCGTTGGTACCTTCTCCGTCACATAGTTGATGAAGAAACTATTGATGCCCGTCTGTGCTGCCACATAGAAGAAGAGAGCGACCAAACCGAAGACAAAGACGGAGGAATGCCACAAGGATGGCTCCACCTTATTATATATAGGAGTTTGTTGTTGTTCCACTATCTCAGGCAACTGGATGCGAGAGAAAACAAAGGCGACAATCAGCACGATGACACCAATGACGGCGTATGGCAAAGAGACCGAACCGCTATTGCCATCCTCGCCACTGAAGACCACGAGTCCTCCCACGAGTGGACCGACAATCCATCCCAAGCCATTGAGCGACTGGGCGAGATTCAATCGTGAAGGGGCTGTCGCCTCATCGCCGAGCACAGCCACATAAGGATTAGCCGCCGTCTCCAGACAAGTCAATCCGCAACCTATCACGAAGAGGCAAGCCAAGAAGAACTCAAACGACATCAGGCTCTCGCCCGGAATGAAGAGCAAGGCTCCGATGCCATAGAGCATCAAGCCCGTGATGACTCCCACCTTGTAGCCCCACTTGCGGATGATGGCTCCAGCAGGCAACGCCATGATGAAATAACCACCATACACCATCGCCTGCACCAATGCCGAACGCCACTTGGAGATAACCAAGGCGTCCTGGAAATGCTTGTTCAAGATGTCGAGAATGCTATGGGCGAATCCCCAAAAGAAGAACAAGGAGGCTACCAAGGCGAAAGAAAAGAGATATTTCTTATCTACTATCTTACTCATATCATTTATACCATGAAAATCCAAGAGGCTCATCAAGACAAAGACTCCTAGATTCTATCTTCATTATTTTCTTCTAATCGTCAATTCGATGGCCTCCGGATGCTTCTCACGGAACGCCTTCACGTCATCCACTACCAGCACGAGATAGCCACCGCCACCGGCTCCTGGCATCTTCCAAGCATGCACCTCAGGCAACATGGAATACTCGTCGATGAAGCCTTGCACGCAACCTTGAATCATGGCTGGGAACATCGCTACCTGGGCATCGAACGAAGCCATAAAGGCAGAAGCGAACGCCTCGAAATCCTTGGCGAGGATGGCATTCCAACAGTCGTCGGCTGCCTTTGCCAATGCCTTCACCTTTGGCTCGGTGATGTCCTTGCCATCCACTACGGAACAACCTGGGCGGCGAGGCTCCATCGGAATCATGCAGAGATGGCTCTCCAACCAGTCGAGCACCTCGTCATCGTTGCAAGTCTCAAACTTCTCTGGCCAGAAACGATTGTTGTAATAATGACGGCAGAGTCCCGGCATACAGATACCGATGCTATCTTGCGCACCGCTCACGATGCCATCGCTGCGCTCAGGGTCGTTCTCAAAACAGAACACGAGCTTGGCGAGAATCTCCGGATTCATGTCAGGCAACTTCACGGGCCATATCTTCTTGATCATATTGCGAGTGGAAGTGGAAAGTCCGCAACGCTCACGCACCTCGAAGGTAGGTACGAGCGACATGGTGATTGCCCAGCCCGGTGCAAAACAGCTCACGTATGGTTGGTCGATCCAAGTACCCGCCAAGTCGAGACGAGTAGGCAGTTGGCAGGTAGAGTCCTTGATGTCGGTGCTAGAGCGAGCCGTCAATCCCTCGGCAGGAGTACGCTCCAACACCACATACTCGATGCCACGCTCCTCGCAGAACTTGCGCTTGGTCTCGCTGCTGCCATCGGCATTGACCACAAAGATGTCTGGTTTCACAATATCTATCGTTGGCACGAAGTCCATGATGCCGCTTCCTTGGTTGATGAAGGCATCCTTGACATAACGGATAGATTTCACCATGAAGAGACGTTCCTGCTCAGGGTAGAAAGTCTTATGGTGCTTATAGCCAAGGATGGTCTCATCGGAGCCGATACCGACGTAAAGGTCTCCATACTGGGATGCTTGGCGGAAAAATTCCACATGACCACTATGCAGAAGGTCGTAGCAGCCACTTACAAATACTTTTTTCATCGTTTGTTTTTAAGCTTCTTATTGATTTGGCAAATTCTCTTCATGAGAATTTGTTTCTTTCGCCTACAAAACTACAATTTTTATTCTAATCTCACAAGAAAATCTTGCACAAATATTCACTTTTGCGCACAAACATTCCTAAAATGTGCTATTTTATGCCGAAATATTTGGGTAAAAGACAAAAAAATGGTACTTTTGCGGCTGTGTTTGTCCCAAATTGGACAATGAAAGTCCGAATTACACGAACTTGCAGAGGACAACTTGAGCACCGAGCACTAACAAACTTAGAATATTATAACAATAACCAATAATTAATATGAGTTTAAAAATCGTAGTACTTGCCAAGCAAGTACCTGACACAAGAAATGTGGGTAAGGACGCGATGACTGCCGAAGGCACTGTCAATCGTGCAGCTCTTCCTGCTATCTTCAATCCTGAAGATTTGAACGCATTGGAGCAGGCTCTTCGTCTGAAGGAGCAGAATCCAGGTTCTACAGTTGGTATTTTGACGATGGGTCCTCCACGTGCTGGCGAGGTGATTCGCCAGGGTCTTTATCGTGGTGCCGATACCGGATGGTTGCTCACCGACCGCCTCTTTGCTGGTGCTGATACCTTGGCTACTTCTTACGCCCTCGCTACGGGTATCAAGAAGATTGGTGACGTGGATATCGTAATCGGTGGTCGCCAGGCTATCGATGGTGATACCGCACAGGTAGGTCCACAGGTGGCTCAGAAGTTGGGATTGAACCAGGTAACCTACGCCGAGGAAATCCTCAAGGTGGAGAATGGCAAGGCTACTATCCGTCGCCACATCGACGGTGGTGTAGAGACTGTAGAGGCTCCATTGCCAGTGGTCATCACTGTCAACGGAAGTGCAGCCCCATGCCGTCCTTGCAACGTGAAACTCGTGATGAAGTACAAATACGCTACTTGCCCTATGGAGCGCAAGGGTGACGAGCCTTGGGCTAAGCTCTATGAGGAGCGCCCTTACTTGACACTGAACCAGTGGAGCGTGGCTGATGTTGACGGCGACCCTACACAATGTGGTTTGAGCGGCTCACCAACCAAGGTGAAAGCTGTGAAGAACATCGTGTTCCAGGCTAAGGAGAGCAAGACCCTGACAGGCAGCGATGAGGACATCGACAGCTTGGTAAAGGAATTGTTGGACGAAAGTATTATTGGATAATCCCAATCTGAATTTTTGAAAGAAATTATGAACAACGTATTTGTATATTGCGAGGTAGAAGGCACAACCGTTGCCGAGGTATCTCAAGAATTGCTCACCAAGGGTCGTAAGCTCGCCAACCAGCAGGGCGTGGAGCTTCATGCCATCGTTGCCGGTACTGGCATCAAGGGTAAGGTGGAAGACCAAATCCTCCCTTATGGTGTAGATAAGTTATTTGTTTTCGATGCTGAGGGTTTGTTCCCATACACTTCAGCTCCTCATACTGACATTCTCGTCAACCTCTTCAAGGAGGAGAATCCACAGATTGCCCTGATGGGTGCCACCGTGATCGGTCGTGACCTCGGTCCTCGTGTTTCTTCTTCATTGACCAGTGGTTTGACAGCCGACTGTACAGAGCTTGAGATTGGTGATTACGACGACAAGAAGAGTGGCAAGCACTATGATGGTTTGCTCTATCAGATTCGTCCTGCCTTCGGTGGTAACATCGTGGCTACCATCGTCAATCCAGAGCACCGTCCACAGATGGCTACCGTTCGTTCTGGTGTGATGCAGAAGCACATCTACGAGGGTGAGTGCAAGAAGGAAGTAGTTTATCCTGAGGTTAGCAAGTATGTTCCTGCCGAGGACTTCGTAGTGAAGGTACTCGACCACCACGTAGAGGCTGCCAAGCACAACTTGAAGGGTTCTCCTATCGTTGTTGCCGGTGGTTACGGTGTAGGTAGTAAGGAAGGCTTTGACCAGCTCTTCGAGTTGGCTCACTTGCTCCATGGTGAGGTAGGTGCTTCTCGTGCTGCCGTTGACGCTGGTTGGGTGGATCACGACCGTCAGATTGGTCAGACGGGTGTTACCGTTCATCCTAAGGTATATATCGCTTGCGGTATCTCTGGTCAGATCCAGCACATCGCCGGTATGCAGGATTCAGGTATCATCATCTCTATCAACAGCGATCCAGATGCTCCAATCAACAAGATTGCCGACTACGTGATCAATGGTACCGTAGAGGAAGTTGTACCTAAGCTCATCAAGTACTACAAGCAGAACTCGAAGTAAGCACTTGTAGTACCCATCACATTATTTATATATAAAGAAAAGCAAAATGGCTAATTACTATAGTGATCATCCTGAGATTGAATTTCATCTCAATCACCCATTGATGAAGCGTGTTGTTGACTTGAAGGAGCGCAACTACGCAGAAAAAGACCAGTTTGAAGATGCACCTGTCAACTACGAGGATGCCATCGAGAACTACAAGCGATTGCTTGATATTACTGGCGACGTGGCTGGTAACATCATCGAGCCAAACTCTGAGAGCGTTGACCAGGAAGGTCCTCACTTGGAGAACGGTCGCATGATTTATGCTAGCAAGACTTTCGAGAACTTGGAGGCTACCCGCAAGGCAGGTCTCTGGGGCTTGTCAATGCCTCGCCGTTATGGTGGTTTGAACTTGCCTAACGCAGTGTTCTCCATGGCTTCAGAGATTATCTCTGCCGCCGATGCTGGTTTCCAGAACATCTGGTCACTCCAGAGCTGTATCGATACTCTCTATGAGTTTGGTTCAGAGGAGCAACGCCAGAAGTACATCCCTCGCATTTGCGCTGGCGAGACCATGAGTATGGACTTGACAGAGCCTGATGCAGGTTCTGACTTGCAGCGTGTGATGCTCAAGGCTACACAGGATGCCGATGGCACATGGCGTTTGAATGGCGTGAAGCGTTTCATCACCAATGGTGACTCAGACATCCACTTGGTTTTGGCTCGTTCTGAGGAAGGCACCAAGGACGGTCGTGGTCTCTCTATGTTCATCTACGACAAGCGTGATGGTGGCGTAACCGTTCGTCACATTGAGAATAAGCTTGGTATCCATGGTTCTCCTACTTGCGAGTTGGTTTACAAGAATGCCAAGGCAGAGCTTTGCGGTAGCACTCGCCTCGGTTTGATCAAGTACGTGATGGCATTGATGAACGGTGCTCGTCTCGGTATCGCCGCTCAGAGTGTCGGTGTAGAGCAGGAAGCTTACAATGAGGGTTTGGCATACGCTAAGGAGCGTGCACAGTTTGGTGAGAAGATCATCAACTTCCCAGCTGTTTATGACATGCTTTCAAGAATGAAGGCGAAGTTGGATGCTGGTCGTTCCCTCCTCTACTGCTGCGCTCGCTACGTTGACATCTACAAGGCTTTGGAAGACATCGCCCGTGATACCAAGTTGACTCCAGAGGAGCGTCAGGAGATGAAGAAATACACTCGTCTTGCCGATGCTTTCACTCCATTGGCTAAGGGTATGAACTCAGAGTATGCCAACCAGAACGCTTACGATGCCATCAGCATCCACGGTGGTTCAGGTTTCATCATGGAGTACAAGAGCCAGCGTTTGTTCCGTGACGCTCGTATCTTCTCTATCTACGAGGGTACGACCCAGTTGCAGGTAGTTGCAGCCATCCGTTACATCACCAACGGTACATACCTTGGCATCATCAAGGAGATGATGGAGAGCGAGGTAAGCGACGACTTGAAGGCATTGAAGGAGCGTGTAGGCAAGCTCGTTGAGCTTTACGAGGCTGCCATCAACAAGGTGAAGGAGGCTAACGACCAGGCAGTTCACGACTTCCAGGCTCGCCGTCTCTACAACATGACTGGCGACATCGTAATGTCTCTTCTCATCCTCGACGATGCCACTAAGGCACCAGAGATGTTCCAGAAGAGCGCCAACGTATATGTTCGCATGGCAGAGGAGGAAGTCCTCGGTCATTCTGCCTATATCCAGAACTTCAAGGCAGAGGACTTGGAGAGTTTCAAGGCATAAGCTTCAATAACAATATAATAAGAAAGTCCGTGGGGAAACAAATTTCCACGGACTTTTCTTATTAAAGACACCTCCCAACGCACATCAAATTTCGGGGGAATC
>ERZ1023654.109-NODE-109-length-34618-cov-22.280329_pt1 | contig 34618 bp, 29 predicted proteins | sample MGYA00380338_ERZ1023654 | MGnify/ENA primary metagenome ERZ1023654 (study PRJEB33179, sample SAMN07448980) | human gut metagenome | biome: Human-gut; feature: Human associated habitat; material: Faeces | host: Homo sapiens | place: India: Bhopal | collected...
GCAGATATTATGATACTCGCAAGGCGTACTATAGTTGGAGAAACTATAAGATTCCGACAGAGGTGGCTGCCATCGAGGCTCTACAGGCTTTGGATGCTCAGACTATATCTGCTTCTTTATCAGCATCGTCTGCTATCAGCAAACAGCAGACCATCGAGGAGATGCAGCGTTGGCTCCTCATGTCTAAGCGCACCCAGGAGTGGAAAGATAACCCAGTGAATGTGGTGGATGCAGTCTATGCCTTTATGCAAGGCAATGAGAAAAATTGGAACCGACAGGCTGACAACGCCATCCTCAAGCTCGATGGCAAGACCTTGCCAATGCCGAAGGATTCCACGACACTCGGATATGTCAAGACGGAAAGAGCTGGAATGGCGACCCAACTCTCCATCGACAAGAAGTCGGACTATACCAGTTGGGGAGCTGTCTATGCCGAGTTCAAGCAACCTATCTCTGAGATAGCAAATGCCGAATCGGGTATCAAGGTGACTCGCAAGGTGACCTCGAAAGCCCAAGTAGGTGACAAGGTGAAGGTGGTCTTGACCATCGTGGCAGACCGTGATTATGACTTCGTCAAGGTCATCGATCGTCGTGCCGCTTGTCTCGAACCCGTCAATCAGTTGAGTGGGTATCAATGGGGAATGGGCTGCTATGTCGCTCCACACGATGATGCAACAAATTTCTATTTCGATCGTTTATCTAAGGGTAAACATGTGGTAGAAATCGAGTATTTCGTGGATAGACAAGGTGAATATCAGTCTGGCTCTTGCTCTGCTCAATGCACCTATAGCCCTGAGTTCTGTGGAAGAGAAGGGGGGTATCAATTACGAATTAATAATTAGGGCAGACGTCCTTGGTGACAATAAATTTCTGATAAGTATAACTATAAATTTGATATGATGGAACGAATTAATATATTGATGTTGTCTTCGCTATTGGCGTTGTCGGCATCGGCACAGAAAATTACCACTCAGCATGAGGTGGTGGATTGTGGACAGGTGGTGTTCTGGCATCCTGTCACATCTGAATTTAAGTTGAAGAACGATGGCAATCGGGCTTTGCTAATCGAACAGGTGAAGAAAAGTTGTGGTTGCACCACCGTGGAATATCCTACCCGGAGTATTGCCCCAGACGAGGAATTTGTGGTCAAGATGACCTACGATGCCAAGCAGATGGGTACATTCAATAAGCAGTTGCTCTTGTATAGCAATGCCACAGGGTCGCCTTTTATGTTGACCATGCAAGGCAAGGTAGTGGAGCAGGTGACTGACTTCTCTGGTAATTATTCCACCATGTTGGGCAGTCTGAAAGCGGATGCCCAGGAAGTCGAGTTTGATGATGTCAATCGTGGCGACCGTCCTGTGCAGCGCATCCATATCTTCAATCCTACCGCTGAGACCTTGGAGCCAGTGGTGATGCACTTGCCAACTTATCTGAAGGCTGTCGTATCGCCATCCAAGTTGGCACCACGTCATTCAGCAGTGGTTACCTTGACCTTGGATTCCAAGAAATTGCGTGACTTCGGTTTGAATCAAACATCGGTGTATCTGGGCGAGCGCCCTGGAGACAAGGTGTCGGGTGATAAGGAAATTGTGGTCTCTGCCGTCTTGTTGCCTGACTTCGATGCCTTGACAGCATCAGATAAGTTGAGAGCGCCAAAGATCGAGATGTCAACGGAGACCTTGGACTTGGGCAACTTCAATGGCAAGAAAAAATTGAAGGGCGAGATTCTCATCACCAACAAGGGTAAGTCGGAACTGGACATCCGAAGCTTGCAGGTGTTTACCATGGGCTTGCAAGTGCAACTCAATAAGAGTAAGCTCCAGCCTGGTGAGACGGCGAAGATGAAGGTGACGGCAGTGGCTGCGGAATTGAAGAAGTCGCGTAATCAAAACCCACGTGTTCTCATGATCACCAATGACCCAGACAAGTCGAAAGTCGTGATCCGTGTTTTGACCAAGAATTAAGTTATATATCATTTATCATTTGAATTATCGTGCAGATTGAGATAGACAATGGCAGTGGTTTTTGCTTCGGTGTGACCACTGCCATCAAGAAGGCGGAGGAGGAACTGGCAAAGGGTAGCAAACTCTATTGCCTGGGTGATATTGTGCATAACGGCATGGAGGTGGAGCGCCTTCATGCAGCTGGACTTACAACTATCAATCATGAGGAGATGGAACAGCTTCATGGTGTCAAGGTCTTGCTCCGTGCCCATGGAGAACCACCTGAGACTTATGCTTTGGCAGAGAGAAATCAGATAGAGATCATTGATGCGACCTGTCCTGTGGTCTTGCAGTTGCAGAAGCGTATCAAGAAGCAGTATGCCAACAATCCGAATGCCCAGATCGTCATCTTTGGCAAGAAGGGACATGCCGAGGTGTTGGGACTGGTGGGACAGACCGAAAGCCATGCCATCGTGGTAGAGAAGTTTGAGGATGTGGTGCATCTGCGAGAGAAAGGCAAGTTGGACTTCACCAAGGACATCTATCTCTATTCCCAGACCACGAAGAGCCTGGATGAGTTCCATCGCATCATCGAGTATTGTCAGGAACATATCGTGGGCGATGCCATCTTCAAGAGCTTTGATACGATATGCCGTCAGGTGGCGAACAGAATGCCTAACATTGCCGCTTTTGCTTCCAAGCATGATGTCATCCTCTTCGTGAGTGGAAGAAAAAGTTCGAATGGCAAGGTGCTTTTCAAGGAGTGTAAGAGCGTCAATCCCAATAGCTATCAGATAGAGAGTGCCGAGGAAATCAATATGGATTGGTTTGATGGTGTCAATACCGTCGGTATCTGTGGAGCTACCAGCACGCCAAAATGGTTGATGGAGGAATGTAGGGAGTTTATCATTAATAATTAATAATTGGGCTTGCGCCTTTGGGGGATTAAAAGTCCTATATAAAAAAGTCCTATAAAATAAAACAGGTGGTAAGGCTTCTCACGAAGACCTACCACCTTCAAAAAACAGTAATTAACTCAAAATTTATAATCTATATCATTACTACCTTGTCATTTTTATGCAAATTTAGAAAAAAGTGAAGTATTCTCCAACATGTTTTCAATGAATGAATACTTTTCATAGCTGAAATGCCTTGATTTAACAGAAATTTACAGATAGCCGTTAGGCTTTGTCGATTGCAATAACATTGTTATGCTTTGTCAATGGCAAGCTGGAATTGATGGAGAAGCCATTCTTTTTGTTCCGCTATCGTCATATTGCTGTTGTCAAGCACGATGGCATCCTCAGCCTGTTTGAGAGGCGAAACCTCTCTGTGGGTGTCGATGTAATCTCTCTCCTCCACATTCTTGAGAATGGCATCGAAATCTGCAGGCATTCCCTTGGCGTTCAACTCGTCATAGCGGCGCTGCGCTCTCACTTGCGAGGAGGCGGTGACGAAGATCTTCAATTCGGCATCTGGGAAAACGGTGGTGCCGATGTCTCTGCCATCCATGACGATACCCTTCTCCTTGCCCATCGCCTGTTGTTGCTCTACCAATGCTTTTCTCACAAAACCAACGGCGGCAATCGGACTGACGTGGGAGGAGACTTCCAAACTTCTGATTTCCTTCTCTACATATTCTCCGTTGAGATAGCAGTCTGGAGTGCCCGTCTCAGCATTCAACTTGAAGGAGATTTTGATGTTCGGCATTTCCTTCTCCAATTCTTCGGTCTTGACGCTGCCATCTGCGTTGAAGAGTTGATGGCGAATGGCATAGAGTGTTACGCTGCGGTACATCGCACCAGTATCAACGTAAATGTAGCCCACTTCCTTGGCAAGGTCTTTTGCCATCGTACTCTTTCCACAAGATGAGTAACCATCTATTGCTATTGTTATCTTTTTCATATCTTCTATATCTCTATTAATGATTCTGGTATATATAATAATGTGTATCTTATCTTTGTGTGACAAGTGCATCAACGCCACTTACAGTGAATAGGCGAGGTTGACGAGCAGGCTGCTACTGCTTACGTGGTACTTGCCATAGGCGACATTGAGATGGAAACGCTCCAGGTTGATACCACCTCCAAATGATAAGCCTGCTCCATGACTGCTTCCCTTGTCATCGCTGCTGTCTTCTATCTTCATCTCATCGGCTCTGCGGAAGTTATATCCGCCACCTATCCAAAAACTCTCCGTGATGATGAAGTCGGCTCCCAGCACAACGTGGTTGATGAAACTCTTGTCCCAGTTGTTGAGATTGACCATCGTGGCGGAAACACGGAAAGGCGTGTGCACGAATCTCTTGGTGACACCCACCTGCACGTCTATCGGCATCTTGTCATATTTCTCATCGTATGCCTTGAGTTGTCCACCGAGGTTCTTGGCCACTGCAGAGATAGACCACTCTCGGTCTGGGTCATAGTAGTTGAGACCCAAATCCACGCCCATGCCGATGGAATTGTAATCGCCGATATAGGAGGTGATGAACTTCGCCGTGATACCACCCACGAGGCGGTCGCTCAACATATAAGAGAAATAGCCAGCCACAGCGATGTCTTTGGCAGAGAACTCACCAAGGATATTGTTGCTTTCATCGGTCTCTTTCATTTTGCCATAGTCCATATACTGGGCGGAGACAGCCCACGAAGCCTTTTCCTTCACGATTCGGTTGAAGGAGGCAGAGGCGGTGTTGGCTCCCGACATATAGTTCATGTAGTTGAGGTTGATGGTTTTGTCGCTGACGGAAGCAAGAAGGGCTGGATTATGCCAAATGAGAGACGCATCATCTTCTATCAAGGTGATGTTGTCTCCACCTAGCGCAGCAGCATGTGCGCTGACGGGCAAGCGGAGAAAATTATATCCAGTTTGGCTCTCTTGCGCATGCGTTTTGGCGGCAAAAAGCGTCAATAGAGCGAAAAAAACAACTTTTTTCATTTAAATTCCCTAATTATTTTGCAAAGATACACCTTTTTTCAAGAATAAGAAGTAAATTTGCAATGATTTCGCATAAAATAACGAATTGATACTTCAAATATTGTAGTCTAGAACTACAAAACAGGAGATGAAACAGTGGAAATAAAAAAATCAAATAACGCAAGTTTGGAAGATAAGCGGGTGACCTTTTTCCTGCTAGGACTCATCCTTTCCTTTTCCCTCATATTCGTGGGCTTGCAATATAAAAGTCATCCTTACGACCCTGACTTAGATGCCGAGAGCTTGGAGGATTTGGCGCAAGACTTGGAACTGTCAACACCTTCTGAGCAAAAGGATATGGTTTCTGCGGAAGCCCCTGCAGCTCCGGTGTCCAAGTCTATCACACAGGAAGTCAAGGCGTCAGACAAGGTGGAGGAGGCTCCGCAAAAAATCAACTCCACGACGAGTGAACTGGTTATTGGTGATGGCGAGGGAGCTGTGGATGGAGCCAAAGTCAAGGAGGCTGTGCCAGAGACTGCAGTGGATAACACCAATCCTTCAGCGATGGCTGAGGCACCTATCAACTTCACCGTGGTTCAGCAAATCCCTGTCTTCCCTGGTGGCTGGTCAGCTTTCATGCAATGGCTTACCAAGAACCTCAAATATCCGAAACCAGCCCAGAATGCCAAGATACAAGGCACGGTGGTCTGCTCCTTTATTATTAATAAGGATGGCACGGTGTGCGATGTGAAGGTGAGCCAGTCGGTCGATCCTCTCTTGGACAGGGAGGCTCTGAGAGTGATGAAGATGATGCCTAAATGGAAACCAGGCATCGACCGTGACAAACCTTGTCGCACGATGATAGCCGTACCGGTAGTCTTCCAATTGTAGCCGAAAGGTTGATGAATGCAAACGAATTGAATCTTAAATGTCTAAATATTTTTTCTTAATTATTTTGTTATGAAAACAGCTAACGAAATCCTCGACATGGTCAATGAGTTCTTGGAGCATTTGCCTTATGATCGCAAGCCAAGTTCTCTCTACGAACCTATCCAATATGTTTTATCCATGGGTGGCAAGCGCATTCGCCCTACCTTGATGTTGATGGCGTATAATCTTTATCAAGAGAATCCTGAGAAGATTCTGATGAATGCCATCGCATTGGAGACGTATCATAACTATACTTTGCTGCACGACGACTTGATGGACAATGCCGATATGCGTCGTGGCAAGTTGACTGTACACAAGAAATGGGATGCCAACACGGCTATCTTGTCGGGCGATTCCATGTTGGTCTTGGCATACGAGCGTATGGCTCATTGCGATGCCAAGCATTTGCAGGCAGTGCTTCAACTCTTCACAGAGACAGCCCTCGAAATCGGTGAGGGACAGCAGTATGACATGGAGTTTGAGACTCGTGATGATGTAAAGGAGGAAGAATATATCGAGATGATTCGGTTGAAGACCAGTGTGCTTTTGGCTTGTGCCTTGAAGATGGGTGCCATCTTGGCTGATGCCTCAGAGGAGGATGCCAACAATCTGTATAAGTTTGGCGAGCAAATCGGCTTGGCTTTCCAGTTGCAAGATGATTTCTTGGATGTTTATGGCGACCCAAAGGTCTTTGGCAAGGAAATCGGTGGCGACATCACTTCCAATAAGAAGACCTATATGCTCATCAATGCTTTCAACCATGCCAATGCCCAACAGCGTGAGGAACTCAATCGCTGGGTGTCTGCCAAGGACTTCGTGCGCAAGGAGAAGGTGGAGGCAGTGACTCGTCTGTATGATGAAATCGGCATCGACAAGATGGCGCAAGAGAAAATTGCTTATTACTTTGAGCAGAGTAAGAAATACTTGGATGCAGTTCAGGTGCCTGCTGAGCGCAAGGAAGAATTGCAAAAGTATGCTCAAAAGATGATGAAAAGAAAATACTAGAAAGTGAAGAGTGAAGAACGAAGTGTGAAGAATTCTTATGATAAAGATAATTGATACTCATACGCATTTGGATGCGGAGGAGTTTGACGAGGATAGAGCTGAGGCTTTCGCACGTGCCAAAGAGGCGGGAGTGGGGAAGGTCTTTCTGCCTGCCATCGATGTCAAGACGACTCATGCTGTATGGAAACTTAGCCAAGAATATCCTGGCTATGCTTTCCCGATGATCGGTTTGCATCCTGAGGAGGTGAAGGCGGATTGGAAAGAGCAACTCGCTGAACTTCGAAAGATGTCGGTTTCCGACTTCATCGCAATCGGCGAAGTGGGACTTGACTATTACTGGAGCCGTGAGTTTGAAAAGGAACAGTTGGAAGCCTTTGAGGAACAGGTGAAATGGTCTATAGAGACTCGTTTGCCACTGATGATACATTGTCGCAAGGGACAAAATGAGATGGTTCATCTCTTGCGTGCTTACGAGTCAGAACTTCCTGGTGGCGTGTTCCATTGCTTTACGGGAAATCAGAAGGAAGCTGAAGAACTCCTCTCCTTTGATCGCTTCGTCTTGGGAGTAGGAGGTGTCTCCACCTTCAAGAGTAGTCATCTCCGTGAAGACTTGCCTGCTGTCGTGCCTTTGGATAGGCTGGTGCTGGAGACAGATAGTCCTTACATGGCTCCGGTTCCTCATCGAGGCAAGAGAAATGAAAGTGCCTTCGTGGTGGAAGTGCTCAAGACCTTGGCGCAGGCTTATGGAGTCTCGGAGGAAGAACTGGCTGAGGCTACTAATCGGAATGTGGAGCATGTTTTTCATATTTGAGAGGAACGAAATGCTCTGAAATATCTTAAAGAAACATAAAAAGAAGATGAATTTATGGTAGTTTGGATGAAAAGCGATAATTTTGCAAACCGAATCGCATAACGAGGATGTCTCTTAATGCGATGAGACTTGAAAAAGTCGTGTTTAGCCAAACAAGGAAAGGTGCTCGAGTGGCTGAAGAGGCACGCCTGGAAAGCGTGTATTCCCCTAAAGGGAATCGGGGGTTCGAATCCCCCTCTTTCCGCTTTTCTAGTTATGAAGGATATGAATAAAAATACAGTTATTGCGCGTTTCGCAATATTGATATTTATGATCGCTTCTTCTTTGCCCACATTTGCGCAAGAAGAAACAATGGGATTCCATCAAGCTCTTAAAACAAAGTTTATCGAGGGAAATGCAGGATTTATGTCTCTTGTCGCCATCGCTTTGGTGATAGGACTGGCTTTCTGCATCGAGAGAATCGTGTATCTGAGTTTGTCGGAAATCAATGCCAAGCAGTTGATGAGAGACATCGACCAAAAGGTGGTGGCTGGTGATATTGAGGGAGCCAAGGAGTTGTGTAGAAATACGCGTGGCCCTGTGGCTTCCATCTGTTATCAGGGCTTGATGCGTATCAACGAGAAAATCAGCGATATTGAACGCTCTGTCTCTAGTTATGGTACCGTTCAGGCAGCCAACTTGGAAAAGGGATGCTCTTGGATTACCCTTTTCATCGCCATGGCTCCTTCCTTGGGCTTCTTGGGTACCGTGATTGGTATGGTGATGGCTTTCGACCAAATCCAACAGGCGGGTGACATCAGTCCTACCATCGTGGCTTCTGGTATGAAGGTCGCCTTGCTCACTACCATCTTCGGTATCATCGTGGCTTTGATATTGCAGGTATTCTACAATTATATTCTTTCTAAGATAGAACATATCACCAGTCAGATGGAGGAATCCGCCATTTCATTGATGGATATCATAGCAAAGTACAAAGATGAAATTTAAAAATGTCAGACAATGGTCAACGGAGAAGATCTCACAGCGTGTCTTCTATTGTTTGTTAGGACTGGCTGCTTTGGTCTTCGCTTTGTTCTTCTTGGTGGGCTACGATATGCCTTTCGAGGAGAATCCGGACTTTAATGCTCCTTTGTTTACCAATGTCCTCCTCTTTTTGATGTGGGCACTCTTCGTCTTGGCGTTTTGCTTGGCTGTGTATTCCATCGTCAACAGCTATCGCAAAAATGCCAGCAAAGAGAAAATGGTACATGGAATACCTGCTAAAAAGATATTTCATATCACTTGGATAGGTACGCTTGTCTTGTTGGTGGCTACCTTCCTCTTGGGTTCTTCCTCACCTATGCAGGTCAATGGCAATGAATATGGTGATTGGTTGTGGCTCAAACTCTCGGATATGTTTGTGCTTACTTCCTTGCTGATGTTGCTGGGTGCTATCGTGGCTGTCCTTTTTGGTGCAACGAGATATGTGAGGAAAAATAAACGATAGGAGAAAATCATGATTATTAGAAGGAAAAAACGTCAGGTTCCTGGATTGAATACGGCATCAACGGCTGATATATCTTTCATGTTGTTGATCTTCTTTCTTGTCACCACCTCTATGGATGTGGACAAGGGACTCTTTCGTGTCCTTCCTTCTCCTGAGCCTCAAAAGCTGGAACAGCAAGAGACTACTGTTGATAAAAGTACCTTGCTTGCCTTGCATGTGACAGCGCAAAACCAACTTTTAGTCAATGACAAACCTCAGAATGTAAACAAGTTGAGTGGGGAAGTCATCAAGTTCGTTCATCGTTTGGGTGCTCGCCACTTGATTTCCATCGAGAGTGACCGTGATGCCAACTATGATTTGTATTTCCAAATGCAAAACCAAATCATGATGGCTTATCAACAGCTCCGTGATGAATATTCTCAAAAGCACTTTGGGAAGGACTTCTCATCTTTGTCATCGGAACAAAAGGAGAAGGTGCGCAAGGCTTGTCCACAACGCATTACCGAGTCATACGCCAACGCTGGTGGACAAAAGCAAGAGAATGGCACAGAGGCTCCTATAGAAACGAGTGAGAAGAAAGGAGGCAAATCATGAGTATGATGTTTCGTCGCCGTTCACGTGAGGTGCCAGGCTTGAATACTTCTTCCTTGCCAGACTTGATTTTCAGCGTCTTGTTCTTCTTCATGATCGTCACCCACATGCGTCATGTCACGGTGAAGGTGAAGTATCAGGTGCCACAGGGCAAGGAATTGACACGCTTGACCAAGAAGTCTGCCGTGAGCTATATTTATATCGGTCGTCCTACTTCTGCAATGGGTAAGGTAGTGGGCGAAGAGAGTCGTATCCAGTTGAATGATAAGTATGTGAATCCTATCCAACTGGTTGATTATATGAAGGCAGAGAAGAAACGTATGTCGCCAGAGGATGCCCAACAGATGACTGTATCTATCAAGGCAGACAAAGATACAAAGATGGGTGTGATAACTGACGTGAAGCAAGCTTTGCGCCAGGCTAAGACCTTGCGAATTAACTATTCGGCAACCGAAAAACGATAAAATATATAAATTTATTATTATTAATGCTGAAATAGTTGCAAATATTAAATATTTATGCTACCTTTGCAACCAAATTAATACTATTATGTCAAAACAAGTTTTAGATTCATTGGATAGACAGATCCTGAAGTTGATTTCTCAGGATGCTCGTATTCCTTTTTTGGAGGTTGCACGTGCTTGCAATGTGAGCGGTGCGGCTATTCATCAGCGTGTGGCTAAGCTTACCAACTTAGGCATCATCAAGGGCTCTCAGTTTATTATCGACCCTGAGAAGATAGGTTATGAAACCTGTGCTTATGTGGGCTTGTATCTCAAGGCCCCGGAGAACTTCGACCAAGTGGTTGAGGCTTTGAAGAAGATTCCTGAGGTGGTGGAGTGCCATTATACGACAGGTGGCATGGATATGTTCATCAAGATCTATGCTAGCAACAATCATCATCTTCTCGAAATCATTCACGACAAGTTGCAGCCATTAGGTTTGTCTCGTAGTGAGACGATTATCTCTTTCAATGCAGCGATCAATCGTCAGTTGCCTCTTGCGGATATTCAGGAAGAATCAGATGTTAATGAAGACGAAGCTGTCAATTAAGCCAGTTTTCTGGATAAACCAAAAAAGCCAGCCTTTTTGAGGCTGGCTTTTTCATATATTCTCTAATATATATTGTATAAGTAAAAGATGATTCTCAGCGTTTCCCAACGCCTTTTGTTTTAACTGTTGCAAAGGTACAAGAAAAATACATTTTGTGGGGGTATTATTTGTTTTTATGGGTGGTAAATTCGTTCGAAAGAGTGTGTTTGAACGTTTATTGCCCCTATTTGCAACAAAATTAGCCCCTTTCTAGAGGTTGATTTCGTTTTGTTTGCTCTTTTTCTTGTAAATATAGAAAGTGCAAGAAAGTGTCTCTTTTGTGTTACTTGTTAAAATGTTAATGTTACATTCTCGACACTCATCCCACTCTTCTTTGTGAAATTCTGGGAAAAATGTATCGGCATAGGCACTTGCACTTTCCACTTGCGTCAGATAGATTTTGTCGGCAAGCTGCAATGTTTGCTCATAGATGCTGCTGCCTCCGATGACAAAGACGACATCGTCTTGGCATGCATCCAATGCTTGTTTGATGGAAGGGAAAACTTCACAATTCTCCAGTTGGATATTTTGATGACTGACGACGATGTTTCTCCGGTTGGGAAGTGCTCCATGGGGGAGCGACTCAAAAGTCTTTCTGCCCATCAGTATGGTATGACCTGTGGTGAGGGTGCGAAATCTCTTCATGTCTTCCGGGATATGAAAGAGCAATTGGTTCTTATAGCCGATGGCATTGTTGGCATCCACACAGGCGATGATGTTGATTTCCATATTACCAAGTTATGAGGTTGTTGTTCCCTTCTGGGATATGTGAACTCTTGATTTTCCATTCTTGTGGATAGAGGTTGTTGGCTCTGTTGCCTAGGTTCTTCATCCATCCAAGCGGAATGCCTCTGTAGGTTACCAATACGTAGCCACGTGGAAGGGAATCGGGGAGGGTGATGGCTTCTTTTCTGAGATACTGGATGGCATCCTCATAAGATAGCTCTGCCTTCGGAAATGTATCTTGATGGAGCTCGGTGCAGAGAGCCAACGACTGGTCGGGTATTAAGTCTTTTCCCTTGATGCTTCCCAACTTCACGCCTGCATGAATCACCTTTAGCGACTTGGTGGCTTCGTCCAGCATAGGCTTCCATGTGGAATGAATGCCATAGATACCTGATTCGGTATTTTGATAGCTCCATTCAGCAGTGTCATTCAACCAGTTTTCTGGTATCAAGACGCGATTGTTGCCTTTGTTGGTATCCTTGTTGTTTTTCTTCTTTTTGTCCTTCTTGCCTTTGTTGTTTGAGTCCATTTCCTCTGAACTGCCATTTTTGCGCAATACGGCGAGGAACAAACCTTCGCCTTTGCTCTTGCCAGGGATGAAATGATACATGTTATCATAATCGTCTGTAGCAAGAGACTTGTTGGACTGCCCATCATCAGTGGATTCATCTTTTTTCAGGAGGCTCCCCGTGATGTTCCATCTCTCTTCGATGGGCATAGGCAATCTTTCAGCTCCAAGGTTTTCTTCTATCCACAGTACGTTTTCCTCATCTTCGTGCCCATTGAAGGTGCAAGTGGAGTAGATGAGAATGCCGCCTGGCTTGAGACAGTTCCAGATGTCGCTGACAATTTCTCTTTGGAGTTGCCAACAGTTGTTCACATTGCTGGTGCTCCATTCCTTGATGGCTCCCTCGTCCTTGCGAAACATACCCTCGCCAGAGCAAGGTACATCGGTGAGGATGACATCAAACTGCAACTTGGATTTCTTGTAATCTCTAGGATAGTTGTTGGTGACGATGACATCGGGATGGCCGAATTTCTGTATGTTCTCTGCCAAGATTTGCGAACGGGTGCGCATCGGTTCATTGCTGAAGAGTAGGCTGCCTTCAGGCAAGGCGGCTCTGATGGCAGTCGATTTTCCACCAGGAGCAGCACAGAGGTCCAGCATTCTGACAGGTTGCTTCACGTATTCACGAATCGCCAAGTCGATAAACATGGAGGATGCCTCTTGCACGTAGTAAAGACCGGCGTGCAAGAGAGGGTCGAAGGTGAAGTTTCTTCTTTCCGATAGGTATCTGCCCGTAGTTGGGCACCAAGGTACCACCTCGGTGTCATCTTCATCTGTTATGTGGGTGCAGGAAGGGCATTTGAAGGGGTTGAGACGAATGCTGGTAGGAGCAGTTGCCTCCATGCCTTTCATGAAGTCGGCAAAGAGGTCTTCGCCCATCCACTCTCTGGTATATGCTGTGAAATCTTCTGGTAAGTTCATTTCTTTCTTGATTATTGTAAATGTTTGTAGAATGGCAAGGGAATACCTCTTCCAATGGAGGAATACCTATATATAATAAGGTGTCGCTACCAATTGTTTGCCAAATCCTTTGCAAAATTAAAAAATATTTTGTTTCTTTGCAACTAAAATGGAAGAAGATGCGTCTAAGCCATTGAAAAAAGTAACAATTAGTATAGTAAAACCATAAAAAAGAATGATATGAAGAAGTTATTCCTGGCATTTATGCTCTCTCTGACATTGGGCGTAACACAGATGTCTTTTGCGGCTTCAGCTCCAAAACATCGTTATACTCCCAAAACGCAAGTTGACAATAAGCAGGCGGTATCAGCTACCGAACAGCCAACCACTTCTGCCTCACAGGATGCAGTGGAGGCTTATTCCGATACGACATCGGTAGATACCACATCTGCGCAAGTTGACGCTGATGACTCCAACCAGTCTCGTTCTCATTCCATCTATAGTTTGGAGAACTATGACGACCCTTTTGATTTCTTTGGAAGTGTCTTTGGCAAGGGAACTTTGTTCTTCGTGATGTTCGTCATGTTGGTCATCGGGCTTCTCTTTGTCTTTGCTCCTCTCATTATCATCTTTATCATCTTCAAGTATCTGTATCGCCGTCACAAGGACCGCATGAGAATCATGGAGATGGCGATGGAGAAAGGCGTGGATGTGCCGGAGGAGCAGCGACCTATCGACAAGCAGAGTGACGAGTACCTGATCAAGCGAGGTCTCCGCAACTTCTTCTTGGGAGCAGGCTTGGTGGCAATGTTTGCATTTTGGCATTGGCATTTCATGGCTGGTATCGGAGCCTTGGTGTCTGTGTATGGACTCGGACAGTTGGCGATGGGATATATACCAAATTGGAAGAACAAGTGAAACAACTCGACGATATCTCTCTCGTTACGCAGGTGGCTGTGTTTCACAACCGGAAGGCTTTCGACCATCTGGTTGAGAAATATCAGTCGCCTATACGTGGTTTCTTCCTACGCCAGACGTTGGGAGATACGCAGTTGAGTGATGATTTGGCACAAGATACCTTCATCAAGGCATATACCCATATCGCTAGTTTTCATGGTTTGGCAGGATTTTCCACCTGGCTTTATCGCATAGCCTATAATGTGTGGTATGATTACAACCGAAGTCACAAGCAAACATTGGATATAGATACCCCCACGGTGTCTCACAAGAATGCCGAGTCATCCCAAGGGGGATTGAGGATGGACTTGATGGAGGCACTCAAAATATTGAGCGATAACGAGAGAGCGTGTGTGACCCTCCAACTGATGGATGGTCAACCGATAGACAAAATAGCAGAAATAACAGGACTTGCGACGGGCACCGTCAAGTCGCATTTGTCACGAGGAAAAAATAAATTAGCAAGTTACTTAAAACAGAATGGTTATGAGAGAAGATGATAAGAATATAACTGGCTATGATGAGCCTATGGGCTTGAACATTGCTGATGAGCAAATGATTCAAATGTTCTTTGCCGACCATCAAGAGGAGATACCTGATGATGGCTTCTCGCAAAGAGTGATGAAAAAAATACCAACTTCCAGGACTCGACGTATGGAGCGTTGGTGGCAGGTGGCTTGTTTGGTGATGGGAGTGATCTTCATCGTTTCCACACAGATGGTATCGTCTTTGGAGGATTCTTTGTTTGCCTCCAAGGTGACGGCGATGATGCTTTTCTCTAAGGCACTTTGCTCTTTGGGCGAACTTGTCGCTCAGCCTCAGCAACTCTTGATGCTGTTGGCTGGCATGGTGACGATATTGTGTGTTTGGGGATACAATAAAGTGTTGGATGCTCGCATTGAAATGTAGCGAGCGTCCAACACTCTTTTTTATATCTAAAAATGAAGTAAGCTTCATCTGCCATCGAACCTTACTTCATTGTTTATCGAACTATGTTTCAATCAATGATGAAACTGTCTTCGTCGTCATCAGCGACCGGCTTCTCTTTTGGTTTCGGTGGATTCTTCAGATTACCCTTCTCATCAAAGAGACCGTAGGTGGTGCGGAGTACGATGAACTCTGTGCGACGATTGAGCTGGTTGCAGATTTCTTGATGCTCTTTCGATTGCTTGAGGATGAAATCCGTCGTCAACTTGTCGCCTTCTTTCAACCATGGATATTTCTCAGTCACTTTCTTTCGGATGGTCTTAGGCTGTTCCCAACCATATCCCACTGGAGTCAGACGGTCTTTGGCTATGCCATGTTGTATCAGATAGTTGACCACCGACTGTGCTCTTCGTTGTGAGAGTTGCTTGTTGTACTCTGCACTTCCCTTGTAGTCGCAGTGTGCGCTCAGTTCGATAGTCACGTTCGGATTCTCCTTCAAGAGGTTGACCAACTCATCCAGCGCCTTGGTGCTGCTCTCAGTCAGTGTCGCCTTGTCGAAATCATAGAAGATGTTGTCGATCAAGACTGGGGCGGTGATGGAAGCCAATGGGAACTGGAGAGTGTATTCCTTGCTCTCCTTGGCGGAATCCACACGCAATTCTTCCTTGTGGTTGAGGAATCCCTTGCAGGAAGCCATCAACAGATAATCTACCTGTGGCTTGATGACCATGCTGAACGAACCATCACCCTTGACCGACAGTTTCTTGTAGGTGCCATCGTTGCCAACTACCGTCACTTGTGCCGCAGGCAGTTCGTAACCTCCCATCTCATAGACCCATCCCTTGATGGTGTTCACAATCTCTGGATTCTCGAACGAGTAGATATGGTCGTAGCCTCGTCCGTCCTTGCGGTTGGAAGAGAAGTAACCTCTGTTGTGTGGTCCCTCGAAAGTCATGCCGAAGTCATCCGCCTCGGAGTTGAGAGGATAGCCCGGATGGAAAAGCTTGTATTTCTTGGTCTTGGCATCCACTTTGGCGATGTAGATGTCTAGACCGCCCATGCCTACATGCCCGTTGCTACTGAAGTAGAGGTCGCCATTCGGGCGGAAGGTAGGAAACATTTCGTCGCCTGGGGTGTTGATGGGTTCGCCTAGGTTTTCCACGCCACCCAGCCCTGCTGCGGTGATGCGTACTCGCCAAATGTCCAGTCCTCCCATGCCGCCTGGCATATCGGAGACGAAGTAGAGCCACTCGCCATCGGGAGAGATGGCTGGGTGAGCATAACTGCTGAGGGTATCTTTGGTGATTTCTAGCTTGTTGGTCTTTCCCCAAGCGGCATCCGAACGAGGGGATGTCACGATTTTGGCGTAGCGAGGAGAGGAAGGGTCGGTGACACACTGGGTGAGATACATATCCCTGCCATCCGGTGTGAAGCAGCACGCTCCCTCGTCATATTCCGTGTTGAGTCCTGTGCCTATTGCCTCTGGTTTGCTCCATTTTCCCTTGTCATCCTTCTCTGAGAGGAAGATGTCGCCAGCCTTGGTGCCTGTGATACCACTCAGTTCGTCACCAGCCGCCTCGTTTCGGGTGGAGGTGAAATAGAGTTGGTCGTAGTCATCGCCGAAGAGAACGGGGGAGTAGTCATCTCTTCTGGAGTTGAAGACGTCCATTCGCTTGACGGTGTATCGGCTGCCTTGCTTCTTCCATTCGGGAGCTTTGAGGGCAGACTTCAAACCATTTTGTGCCAAGACATCATTGGGCAGGGAGTCCAAGACGATACGAAACTCCTGGGCAGCCAACTTATAGTCGCCATTCTTCAAGAGTTGACGGGCGTATGCCAATCGGTCTTTGATGGTAGCCTGGTTGTATCGGATGGCATTGCGATAGGCGGCTATTGCCTTCGGCGTGGCATTGATTTTCTCATAGCAATGCGCCATCTTCAAGGCACGTTCACCTCGCTTGTCACGTTCCTTGGTGGGTGTCTTCGAGTAAGCTTGCTTGAATTGTTCGGCAGCATCGTAGTATTCGCCCAAAGCTAGGAACTTCTCACCTTTCTTCAGGTTCTTGTCGATGCCACAGCTTGCCAATAGAAGGCAGAACAGGATGGTGAAATATATGAAAAACTTGTTTTGCTTCATTTCTTTGTTGGTATAATTGCTTTGGAAAAGAATACTTGGCGTATTCGTCTTTCCACGTAAAAACCCAATGATAATATAATAACGAAAAGTTGGCTATTATATTATCATTGAGCCCACTTTAAAAAGTAAGGTCTGTTTTAATTTATATTTCACGAAAATAATCTCTGTTTAGATGAAGATATATTTCAGCACGAAGAGGATAGCCAATACCCACATGGTGATGCTCAGCTTCTTGATGTTTCCGCAGCAGGCGTTGATGGCCACATAGCTGATCATACCGCAAAGGATGCCATCAGAAATACTGTAGGTGAGCGGCATCATGATGATGGTGATGAAAGCAGGGATAGACTCAGCGTAGTCGTTCAGGTCGATGTCCTTGATAGGCGACATCATATACAGACCCACGATGACGAGCACTGGAGTAGTTGCTGCAGAAGGCACTGACAGGAACAGTGGTGCGAAGAACAGGGCCACTACGAAGCACATGGCAGTAATGAAGGCAGTAAGACCCGTACGACCGCCCTGGGCAACACCTGAAGCACTCTCCACATAGGTGGTAGTAGTACTTGTTCCGAAGCAGGCACCAGCCACGGTAGCCACGGCATCCGCCATGAACGCCTTGTTGAGTCCATGAATTTTTCCGTCCGGTTTCATCATGCCCGCTTTGGTGCAGACGCCCACGAGTGTGCCCATCGTATCAAACATATCGATGAAGAGGAAGGTGAAGACGATGACCACCATATCGATGGAGAAGACGTTGGAGAAATCAAACTGGCAGAAGATAGGAGAAATCGAAGGTGGCACATCTACCAGTCCGTGTATTTCCGTGATGCCCATAGGAATGCCGATGATCGTAGTAGCGAGAATACCGATGAGCAGGTTGCCAGGCACTTTCTTGATGACGAGCACGCTGGTCAGGATGATGCCGATAACGCCGAGCAGGGCAGAGCCTTCGGTGATCTTACCGATGGTGACGAAAGTAGCCTCATTGGCAGCCACGATACCTGCATTCTTCAGACCGATGAAGGCGATGAAGAGGCCGATACCAGCACCGATGGCACGTTTCAGGGAAGCCGGAATAGCATCCACCATCATCGAGCGGATACCGGTAGCGGAGAGGATGATGAAGATGAAACCTTCGATGAGAACAGCCGTGAGTGCCATCTGCCAGGAATAGCCCATAGTGAGGCAGACCGTGAATACGAAGAAAGCGTTCAGTCCCATACCAGGAGCCAGTCCGAAAGGTTTCTTGGCATAGACCGCCATCACGAGTGTACCCACAATGGCAGCCAGTACGGTGGCAGTGAACACAGCGTGTGTATCCATGCCCTGAGCGGCGAGATGACTGAAGATGTTAGGATTAACGGCCAGGATATAGGCCATGGTGAGGAAGGTGGTGATACCCGCAGCCACCTCCGTTTTCAGTTTGTTTTGAGCAGGGTCAAAACCGAATAACTTTTGCAACATGTTGTTTAAAATTAATATGTGTTTGAATTTTGCTGCGAAATTACAAATAAAAACTGAAAATATGTGGTTTTTTCATTAAAAAAATACACGAACTGCTGCTGAATAGCTTAAAATGAGCTATTGATGAGCCTTTCACCTAAAAGAAAAACGCCCAACCCCTGTCAAGGAAAAGGCTTACATGGACAAGGGTTGGGGAAAATCAATTACTTGGCAAGTACAGGACGAACCAGATATTTTGTGTCTTTATTTTCTAGTTTAGAGATTCCAAAACCTCCAATTTTAAGTTCTTTATCAATAGTGATACCAAATTTGCAGCCATGGCCAAAAAATTCAGAAGTGGTCCAGAAATCAAAATAACTTTTATCGTCTGCACCTTTTTTCTTATAAAGAGTCAGCTGGGTCTTAGTATATCCAGGATACACGCCGGTGAATGTAACGATATCATCCTCTTCATTATTGACTTCTTTCGTATCTATCTTTATAGAAGGCGAACCCTTTGCGTCTATGTATGTATGATTAGCTTTATCAAAGTCCATCAAAAGTCCTCCAAATAAAATTCCTTCCTTTGATTCTTTTACCTCTTCAGTAACTTCCTCTGCATTAGCAGTGCGCCAGTTCTCTCCCCATGCGAAATCCTTTCCGGTCTTTGCAGCATCAGTCCAGGTCATTGTTTCAGCCACGTCCTTGGTGGCAAATCTTGGACCGCCTGGCCACAACTGTACCCAACCCACCAATTCGTCTTTGCCATTAATAGTGGCATAGCTTTGACCTTTGGTAGGCACAGAAGTAATGGTGTAGTACTTGCCGGCAGTAAGTCCGGTCGAAGTTTTGCTGATGACCACACCGCCATTCAATACCTGAATTCCCATGCCAGCAGGCACAACCACATAGCTGAAATCGCCAGCCTTTACATTCTCCTTGGAAAGCAGGGTAGTCTGGGTGTCGCTTGTCTTAACATCGAACTTAGTCTCATTCTTCTGGGCAGTAAGACCTGTCACCCATTTGTTGCCGTCAGCAGTTTTCACTTGAATATCTAATGCACCTTCCTTATCCGCTTCCACAATGCGCAGCACGGCTACTTTGGCACTCAATGTTATCGCAAGTCCATCTTTGCCAGTTGTAGCTTGCGTCGTCTTTCCAGCAGCAGCCAAATAGTTGGCTACGCCATTTAATGTGCCATCTTGTCCGGTCAGTTTCACATCATTGCTTGGAAAATAAGCATACCAGTCGGCAGCCTCGTTAGTAGCCATGGCATTTGCACAGGTAAACTGCTCGCCAGTTTTTTTGAACGTATAGTCTTCTGTTATCTTACTGTTGCTTACAGAAACCTGATCATTGGCCTCAAATGCAAACTTCCATGTACCGCTTTCATCTGTCATAGAGGCACGTGTGCTTAAATTCTCAACAGAAGCACTGAGGGTCAAGCCTCTCGGTGTTTCCGTTTCACCCATTTCTTCATTGCTGCATGCTGTGAAAGTAACAACAGCCAACATCATAACTGAATACAATTTTACTCTCATCTCTTTCTCTTTTTAATTCCTGATTTAACGAGTGTACTTAACATCTTCCCAAGGATCAGTGTCATCATTATCCCCACTTTTCACATCACCGCTGAAGCTGATAGAACTAGTAGGTTTGCTTGGCTTAGGATTAGGACTTGCAGCGAGAAAATCCATAGGCTCAATGAGAAAACTCTTCAAGAGAGGTTTAATGTAAGTTTTTTTTTATCATATATGTAAATTTTTTATGTAATTGTTATCCTTTTTAAATAAATCTAATACTTTTACTTTTCCTTTTTGCGGGTGCAAAGTTACTAAAAAAATATGGATTGTAAAAATTACAATTGTTAAATCGTGTTGTAATTGCATTATAATTATGTTACGAATACCTTTCGGCTGTCAAAGAATCGATATTTGATTTTGACCAGAAATGACCATGACCCAATGATATCTGTGCTTCCCTGAAATGCTTTCACTTATATATAATATAAGGTGTAATCCCTATATATAATAAAGGTGTAACCAAGCGATAAGTATAGTCTTTATTCTGATCATTCTGCGAATGGCAGTCTGAACTTGCAGCCTCCCTTCCAGTTGCTGCAACCGTATGCCGTCTTTCCCTTGATGATGGTACCTTGTCCGCAAACAGGGCAAACCTTTCCGATAATACTGTCATCAGCAGGAAGTTTTTTAGGCTTTGGAGCAGTCTTTTTCTTCTTAGGCTCTTTCTTTTTCAAGTCTTCCTCGGTCGTGGTGGTGATGCGACTGCTGTTGTCGGCAAGCACATCGTTCACGATCTGGTTGATTTGCTCCTTCAGCTCATTGATGAATTGCCCTGGGTCGTAGGTCTTGTGCTCGATGTCACGGAGCTTCTTCTCCCAGATACCCGTCAATTCACAGCTCTTCAAGAGTTCCTCGTGGATGGTGTCGATGAGTTCGATGCCCGTAGGAGTCGCCATCAAGTTCTTTCTTTGGCGTCGGATGTAGTGACGCTTGAAGAGGGTCTCGATGATGCCAGCACGAGAGGAAGGACGGCCGATGCCATTCTCCTTCAAGGCAGCACGAAGTTCCTCGTCTTCCACAAACTTACCTGCCGTTTCCATCGCACGGAGCAAGGTAGCCTCGGTATAGTACTTCGGTGGGGTGGTCCACTTCTCGGTCAGGGTAGGGGTGTGGTCGCCGCTTTCGCCTTTCACGAAGGAAGGGAGCGTGCGCTCTTCCACGTTTTCCTTTTTGTTGGCGCCATTTCCTGCGTCGCCTCCAGTGTTGCCGTCTTGTGAATCCTCCTCATCGTTAGCCTTCACGTCCTTGGCATACACCTCTCTCCATCCAGGCTCCAGTATCTCCTTGCCGCTCACCTTGAACTCTATCTTCTCAGGCTTGTCGCCATCCTCGTTTACCACTTCGCCGATGACGGTGGTGGTGGAGAACTTGCAGTCGGGATAGAAGACGCTGATGAATCGCTTGGCGATGAGGTCATACACGTTTGCCTCCATGTCGGTGAGTCCCGTAGGTGGCACACCGGTAGGGATGATGGCATGGTGGTCGGTCACCTTGCTGTTGTCGAACACCTTCTTGCTCTTCGGCAGTTTCTTGCCAGAGGCGGCGAGCTGCTGTACGAGCGGCAGGTACTTCTGCTGACTCATGATCTTGGCTTGGCTCACGCCATTCAATATCTGAGGCACCTTTGGGTAGATGTCGTCCGTCAGGTATTGCGTATCTACACGAGGGTAGGTGGTAAACTTCTTCTCGTAGAGGCTCTGTATCAACTTGAGGGTGATGTCGGCGGAATAAGCGAACTTCTTGTTGCAATCCACTTGCAGCGATGTCAAGTCGTAGAGGTGAGGAGGGGCTTCCGTACCTTTCTTCTTCGACACATCCGTCACCGTGAAAGGTTTGCCGGCGATGGTGCTGAATGCCTTCTCGCCCTCTTCCTTGCTCGTAAACTTGCCCGAAGTGGCAGTAAACTGCGTGTTGCGGTAGATGGTGGCGAGCACCCAGTAAGGCTCTGGCTTGAAGTTGTCGATTTCCTTCTGTCGGTTGACGATGAGGGCGAGGGTAGGGGTCTGCACTCTTCCGATGCTCAGCACTTGTCTGTTCTGACCATATTTCAAGGTATAGAGACGAGTGGCATTCATGCCCAGGAGCCAGTCGCCGATGGCACGGGAGAGTCCGGCGAGGTAGAGCGACTGATATTCCTGCTGGTCTTTCAGTTCTGAGAAACCTTGCTTGATGGCCTCATCGGTCATGGACGAGATCCAAAGTCGCTTCACGGGGCACTTGGCTTGTGCCTTCTGCATCACCCATCTCTGAATCAGCTCTCCCTCCTGTCCGGCGTCACCACAGTTGATGATGGAGTCGGCGGCTTGCATCAGTCGTTCGATGGTGCTGAATTGCTTCTTGATACCCTCGTCATTGATGAGCTTGATGCCGAATCGTTGTGGAATCATAGGCAATGCCGAGAGGCTCCAACGCTTCCACATTGGGGTATAATCGTCGGGCTCTTTCAACTCACATAGGTGGCCGAAAGTCCATGTCACTTGGTATCCATTACCTTCCATATAACCGTCGCGAGCCGAGTTGGCACCGATGATTCGGGCGATGTCCTTGGCAACGCTAGGTTTCTCTGCTATACAAACTATCATTATCTTTTCTTCTTTTCAGCTTGCAAAGATACAACAAAATACTGAGATAGCCATCAAAAGCAAGGGAAAAAGATGGAAGAACTGCTATAGATAGTGGGGCGGAATGCGAGAAAGAGCGAGAATGGATGTAAGAGTAAGTGAGACACGAACATAGAAGTGAATGCGTAAGAAAGTAAGAGTAAGGATGTAAAAACCGCAGTGTTCGCATCGCTTGATATATGTCGTATAATCATCTGACATATGTCAAGCGATTGCGCTACATATGCCGTGCAATCGTTTGGCATATGCCACGCAATCAGCGGAACGCAGTTCTTACACCATTATCTTCGGCGTTTGCAAGTGTAAAGCTTAGGTTTTGCAGTTCTATCTCTTAGGGTTCAATCACTTTTTTACCAGTATTTCAGAAAGAAAATGGGCGATTTGTGATGGATTTCTCTAAAATAGTTGTACTTTTGTAAGCAAAAAGAAAATAAGAATGGATTCATTATATCTCCTTCAGTTTGGCTGTTTCCTGTTCATGCTGATCAATGCAGCTTATCTCGTGCTCGGCTCGCTCCATACCCAGTGGCAGAACAAGCGTTACGAGCATTCACGCAACCTCATTGTCGTTGCTCTCGCCATCCTCGCCTTCCAGTATTACTTGCAGATGTCGTTGGGATTGCGAGCCACGGATGATGCCTATGGAGCCTTGCTCAATGTGCTGGTCTATCCCCTCAGCTTCTCGCTCATCTCCATAGCCATCTATCACATCGAGGCAACCCACTCACGTCGTCGCAAGATGAATCTCGTATGTATCGGCTTTTATGTAGCCATCTGTCTGGTTTGCGGCATAGGCTATCTTCAGAGGGGCAGTGCCCATTTGGGAGCGTGGCTCTATGTGGTGCAAGCTCTGTTCTTGGCGAGCGTGGTGTATGGCGTGGTGATGATTATGATAGAGATGCAGAAGCGTCGCAAGATGCTGGAGTCGATGGCTGCCACCGACCTTTTGCCCTACGTGAGATATTCCAAGGCGAGCCTCTTCATCCTCTTTACGGCAGCCCTCGTGATGCCTATCGCCATCATTTCCACCCAGTTGCTGCTCATCGTCGGACCATTGGTGCTTATTGCGCTGTTCTTCTTCATCGTCACCTTTATGGCATTGGGCAACAATTATGTGCCAAGCGATGAATTGCTGGATAAGGATGAGGAACAAGAGGGGGAACTCTCGCCAGAGGAAAAGCCTGTGATGGCAACATTGTCGGATGAGACGAAGCAGCAGATAGAGAAGAAGTTGGAGGCGTGGTGTGCCGAGAAGGGTTATAAGGACACAGCCATGAACCTGCTGATGCTTTCTCGCCAGTTGGAGGTGTCGAAGTCAGACCTTTCGCTTTATTTCGACCAATGTATAGAGTCTAGTTTTCGCATTTGGCTCAGCGACATCCGCTTTGAGGCAGCGAAGAAGATGATGCGAGAGAAGACCAGCTATAGCAATGATGTCATCTCCTTGGAGTGTGGCTTCTCCTCCCGTTCCCAACTTTATCGCATCTTCAATTCCAAGGTAGGGTGCAGTCCTCAGATTTGGCGTAATAAGAGGTGATGGATGGGGCTTTTTCCCATCATTCATCGCCATTAACCCATTGTACGCTATCTCGAATTTGTGCAAATAATAGCATGATTTTGTAAAGAAAGGTGTCGCATTCCTACGAATGCGACACCTTTTTCATAGGAATGCGACACTTTTGTGAGGGAATGCGACACCTTATTTGCAAAAAAAACACTATATTTGCACCATGAAAAATCTCATAGTAATAATAGCTTCAACTCAGGATCCCCGTCTCATCGTAGGCATAGGTGTCATCCTGATTAGCATCCTTCTCGCTTACGTCTCCTTGCGTGAGTACAAGATGTACCTTGATGAAAGTGCAGAGGCACGCTTCAGCCTCTTGGATTTCATCAAGCAGGAGCAACTCTATCTTTTCATTTGGCTTCTCATCATGCTTATGGCTGCTGGCACTTGGGTGTTTTGGGAATAAAATGGTAATAACATTTAAAACGATATAGTATGAATAACAAAAAACAAAGAAACAGGCTATTCACGATGCTGCTGCTCGTGATGGCTATCCTCATGCCTTATGGGGGGGCATGGGCACAAACGCAGCCTTCCAAAGGTGATGGCAAAGTAGGCAATCCTTACATCATCACCACAGCTGAGGAATTAGCGTGGTTCCGCGATCAGGTGAATAGCGGACAATATAGTATCTGCGCTAAGATAGCAGATAATGTTGAGGTCATTGACATGAGTACAGTATGTCATGCGGCTGATAAGTCTCAAAACTTAGAAGAAAAGAGCTGGGTGCCTATCGGCAATAGTAATAAAACGTACGAAGGCACTTTCGACGGAAATGGAAAGACTATCAGCAACCTTTATATCAATGCAAGCCAAAATAATATGGGGCTTTTCGGTACTACCTATCAAAGCACAATCAAGAACCTAACCTTTGAGAATGCAAATGTGACAAATACGCAATCTAACACAGGAATTTTGGTTGGTAAGGCAGGATATGGAAGCACCCTTCAAAATATCAAAATATCAACAACTTGCCAGATAAAAGGAGGTGATTATACTGGCGGTATTGCAGGTGATCTTGATGGTAACGCCTACAACTGTGTGAACTGCGCCACGGTACAAGGAATACAATATATCGGCGGTCTTTGCGGCTACTACAGTAGAACAGGTAATTCCATAACCGCCTGTGCCAACTATGGAAAAGTAACAGCATCAAGTATGAAAGCTGGTGGCTTAGTTGGCTATTTCGATAGCGGAACAATCCAAGATTGCGCCAATTATGGAGATGTAAAAGGTACAGATCGTATTGCTGGCATGGCTGGTTCTGTAAACAATGGCAAGATACAGAACGTGTTCAGCTATGGCAACATCAGTGTCACAAACAACACACAAAATGTAGGCATGGCTTTTGGCTTTTCTATCTCTGGGGCTACTGAAGGCATGGTGGCATACTATAGTGGCGCAAAGCTGAACGTAAACGGGCAAGAGATTACAACTAAAGCATTTGGAACAGGCAAACTATCAGAAGATAACGCAACAGGATTTACAGAAGCCCAGTTGAAGAGCGGTTTTGTTGCCTATCAGCTCCAGCAAAATGCTTCGAGCGAAGCAAAATGGGGACAAAATCTGGCTAATGATGATGACATCTATCCTGTCATTGGTTCGGAGCATCAGGTTTATGCTGACAATACGACTTTAAATTGCAAAACCTATGAGGTGGTGAGGGGAAGTTTCACCAACAATCCTACCAGTTCAGCAATCAGGTATCAACACAGAACGATAAATCACCACGTTGCAACAGACGCTACTTGTACAGAGGCGGCAACCAAAGAATATTGGCAATGCCAGGACTGCCTTAAGACTTATTCCGACAGCCAATTGACCAAGGAATTGACTGATGTAACGGACGCAGAGCATCCTGCCCTTGGACACGACAACAATGAGGATGGCTATTGCAAGCGTTGCCAGCATTATGTGGCTGTAAAGCCTTCACAGGAAAGTGGGGTGTACCTGATAGCCAAACCTTGCCATTTGGCGTGGTTCCGTGACTATGTGAACGGAACTATCGTGGACGAAGGCGGAGTAGCTGGAACTACTCACCCTTCGGCATCTGCCATGCTAACTGCGGATATCGACCTAAAGGACTACTGCCATGCGGCAGAAGACGGCAAGGAACTCTTGAGCTGGATTCCGATAGGCTATGTCAATAATAGCTGGAAGGGAAATATGGACGGTCAGGGACATACCATCTCACATCTCTATATCAAGACGGCACAAAAATATGTGGGGCTTTTCGGCTATACTTACGGTGCAATTATCCAAGACCTTATCTTTGACTATGCCAAGGTGGAGAATGTGAGCACTACAGGCACGAAGACAATGTACACTGGTATCTTGGCAGGATATGCATACGCATCCACAAATTCTCCAGCACATATAAAGGGCATTAAAACCACAAACAATTGTACTGTAATAGGACAACAAATTACTGGCGGTATTGTTGGATATGCCAAAATAAATCTCGAAAACTGCGACAATCACTCCAGCGTGAAGGGCACAGATAATGTTGGCGGAATTGCAGGTAGTAGCATTGAAAGAAACATCAGGCGCAGCACCAATTATGGAACCGTTGAAAACAATAATACCTATATTGGTGGAATCATAGGGTATGCTTATGGAACAAGTATCGAAGATTGCGCCAACTATGGCAAGATATCAAGCACAGGTTTGTATACCGGTGGCATAGCAGGACAAATGGTGGCTAACAGCAGTATCCAGAATGTATTCAGTTATGGAGATGTGACGAATAATAAGAATACAAATCTTTATTCAGGAATCATTATAGGTAATGTAGAGGGTGGTACACTAACCGCAAAGGGTATTGTAGCTTACAACAAGGAGGCATTGCTGAATAACTCATCTGAGAACATCAAAATAGTTGGTAAGGGAACTCTAACTTTCGAAGACGGAAAGGTAGAAGCTGACGTGGTCAAGGCATTCACCAAACAGCAGATAAAGAGCGGTGAGGTGGCATTGGCGTTAAATGACAATAAAACTTCTGGCGATTTGTCTTGGTATCAGAAACTTGGTGAGAATGGTGATGCTTATCCTGTGTTGAAATCTACTGGTGACAATACAGTATATCATGGTAAGGAATGTGACAAGATAACTGATGTTTATACCAATGATAATAGCATTTTTGGTGAGGATGGAGCTGTTCCACACGTATTTGAGATGGCTGGACACCCAGATGCCAATGGACTCTATGGGGATGTATGTATCAACTGCAATGCAAACAATGAGAACATAAAATACATTAAAGACTTCTGTGGCATCCTTGGCAACAACCTGAAACTGACCTACGCTGATGGTAAGTACACTGCCAAGGCAGTGACGCTCACAGATGGCGAGGCTTATAATAGCCCAGTAGATATAGAGGTGGCTGACTTCAAGTACATTCGTACATTTGATGCCTACAAGTGGCAATCACTCTATGTGCCATTTAGGATGAGTCTTGAACAGTTGACAAGCAATGGCTTAAACGTGGCAACCCCAGTGGACATCGAAGTGGTCAATGAAACTATTACGCGACTGAACGTCCAGAAGTTGAAGTCTGGTTCCTCTAAAGCAAACTATCCAAGCTTGATCATGTGTGAGAGTGATGGAGAAAAGACCATCGAGTTGGCAGATGTCACGCTTTCTGCATCGAAGGAAAAATTTATCGACTGTATGAGTATGACAAGAAAATATGTTTTTAATGGTGTTTATCAAGCCAATAAAAACCTTGCGTCTAACTCGGAGGATGCTATCAATTACATCATAAAAGATGGTGGACTGGTCTTGCGAACTGACGATGATGTGCCTGCGCCACAAAGTTGGTACATGAATGTAACTATACGCGAGAATCCTTTCGGAGGTGCAGATGAACCTTTGTCTTCCGACGCTAAGGCCATGCCTATCTATGTGATTGGTGAGGGATACGCTACAGGCATAGAGAACGTGAATGCCGCAGAGGAGCATACTCTGCAAGGCATCTATGACTTGCAAGGTCGCAAGTTGAGTCAGGAGCCAGAAAGCGGCATCTATATCAAGGATGGAAAGAAGTATGTGAAATAATAGAATGTCACTGATTTCACAATCGGATAAATAGAAAAAGGCAGCAATCAACGTGAGGAGTTGGTAGCTGCCTTTTTTCATCCCAAAGCGTGCTCCTCCGTTAAATTAAATCAAATATCAGGGATTTGCTTTCTCTTCTGAATGATTTTTGCTACCTTTGCAAGCAACAAGTAAATAAAAGCTAACAAGATTTATAATAAACAACAATGAAAGTCGGATTATTCGTCCCTTGCTATGTAGATGCCCTCTACCCTGAGGCTGGCGTAGCTACATACAAGTTGCTCAAGTATTATGGACTGGAGGTAGGCTATCCTGAGAAACAGACTTGCTGCGGTCAGCCCATGGCAAACGCAGGATTCCAGGATAAGTCGGAGAAAGTCATCGAGACCTTCGATGAACTCTTCAAGGACTATGACTACATCGTGGCTCCTTCTGCTTCATGTGCCGCATACGTAAGAGTGTATTACCCACAGATTCTCAAGGGCAAGCACGAGTGCGTTTCTTCTAAGAAAATCATGGACATCGTAGAGTTCCTACACGATGTCTTGAAGGTAGATCATGTACCGGGCAAGTTTCCTCACGTGGTGAGTGTTCACAATAGTTGTCACGGCGTGCGTGAACTCGGTTTGTCTTCTCCTTCTGAGCGCCATATCAAACCTTTCAACAAGATTATCGACCTCCTCCAACTGGTGGATGGCATCACTATCCATGAGCCAGAGCGCAAGGATGAGTGCTGCGGATTCGGCGGTATGTTCTCCATCGAGGAACCTGCCGTTTCTACTCGTATGGGCGAGGACAAGATTAAGCGCCATATGGCGACGGGAGCAGAGTATGTGACGGGACCTGATTCCTCATGCTTGATGCACATGGCAGGTATTGCCAAGAAGGAGAAATTGCCGATTCAGTTTATTCATGTTGTTCAAATTTTAGCTGCAGGATTATAATATGAGTACAGAACATTCTAAGAGAGCCGCAAGGTTCACACAGGACGTAGAGAAGACCGCTTGGCACGATGCTACCTTCTGGTCTGTACGTCAGAAACGAGATAAAATGGCGCAGGAACTACCTGAGTGGGAGGACTTGCGCGAGCACGCATCACAGATCAAGATGCACACCATCACCCATCTAGCCGATTACCTTGATATGTTCTCCAAGAACTTGGAGAGCCGTGGTGTCATCGTGCATTGGGCAAAGGATGCGCAGGAGTTCAATGAGATTGTGTTGGGCATTCTGAAAGACCACAACGTGAAGAAGATGGTGAAGTCGAAGTCTATGCTCACCGAGGAGTGCGAGATGAATCCTTACTTGGAGCAGCATGGCATCGACGTGGTGGAGACCGACTTGGGTGAGCGCATCATCCAACTCTTGCACCAGAAGCCAAGCCATATCGTGATGCCTGCCATCCACTTGAAGCGTGAGGAAGTAGGCAAGATGTTTGAGGAGAAAGGTATCTCCAAGGAAATCGGCAATTACGACCCTACTTACTTGACTCGTTGTGCTCGACAGCACTTGCGCAACCAGTTTATGGAGGCTGGTGCGGGCATGACTGGTTGCAACTTCGGTGTGGCTGCCACGGGCGACTGTGTGGTTTGTACCAACGAGGGCAATGCCGACATGACCACTTCCATGCCTAAGCTTCACATCGTGGCGATGGGTATCGAGAAGTTGGTGCCAGACTACAAGAGTGTGGCTGTGTTCCAACGTCTGCTTTGCCGTTGCGGTACCGGTCAACCTACCACGGCGTTCACCTCCCATTTCCGTCAGGCTCGTCCGGGCGCAGAGATGCACGTGGTGTTGGTCGATAATGGCAGAAGCGACATCCTGGCTGATGAGGCTCACTGGCAAACCTTGAAGTGTATGCGCTGCGGTGCCTGCATGAACACCTGTCCGGTATATCGCCGTTCGGGTGGATATAGCTATACCTATTTTATCCCGGGTCCTATCGGCGTGAACCTCGGTATGCTGAAGAATCCTCAGAAGTATTCAGACAATGTTTCGGCTTGTACCTTGTGCCTGTCTTGCGACAATGTATGTCCTTCCAAGGTGGGTCCTGGTTCGCAGATATACGTATGGCGACAGAGCTTGGCGAAGTTGGGCAAGGCTGACCCTGTGAAGAAGGCGATGTCTAACGGCATGAAGTATCTCTTCGATCGACCATCGCTCTATACCACTGCCTTGAAGTTTGCGCCACTGGTCAATCTCGTGCCGGAATGCTGCACCCACTTCAGCAATTGGAATGCTTGGGGTATCGGTCATGCCATGCCTGAGTTTGCGAAGAAGTCGTTTCACCAATTATGGAAGGAAGGAAAAGTTAAATGAAAAAGGAAGATTTCTTGAACAAGTTGCGTCAGAACATGCACGTTCAATACGATATGCCCGATATGAAGATAGAGGGCATCCAATATGAGAATACGCTCCAGCAGTTTATCGACATGACGAAGTCGGTGGGCGGTCATGTGATGGAGGTTGAGGAGGGAGATGACATGCTCAATGAAATCGTGAGGATGGCATATCCTGAGGCTAAGGTCTTCGCCACCCATCTGCCGGAAATCAAGTTGGAGCGCTTGCAGGCTTTTGCTGGTGATGCGGCAAAGGCTCAGGAGATAGAGTTGCGCAATCCCGATACAGTGGCTGAGGCTAACGACCTGAATGGCACGGATGTAGGCATCGTGAGAGGACAGGTAGGTGTAGCCGAGAATGGTTGCATCTGGATTCCGCAGGCGATGAAGGAGAAGGCGGTGCTCTTTATCTCCGAGTACCTTGTCATCATCCTCAAGAAGGAGGATGTGGTCAACAATATGCACGAGGCATACGCTCGTATCGAGATGGATCCGAAGTACAACTTCGGTACTTTCATCAGCGGTCCTTCGAAGACTGCCGACATCGAGCAGGCACTCGTCATGGGAGCGCAAGCGGCAAGGGGTGTTACCGTCGTGCTGGTATAAAAAAGTCCCGATGTTTTTCCAAAAACGTCGGGAGGTTTTTAGAAAAATGTCCCGAGGAAAATATAAAAGCCTCCCTAGGAAGTTCTCATTTCCTAGGGAGGCTTTATTGTAATATGTGGTAAGGATGATTTTCCTTCATCCTATGGAAATCATCATTTTATCTTTTGAGAATCAGATTTCCCATTCGTAAGTGTCGTAGATGATGCCTCTGCCACCGAATCCTTCCTTCTGATGGATGAGGTTTCGATTGAGGAAGTTGCCTTCATCCTCTGTCGATTTACCGAAGTCGAAGTAGGGGACATTCCAGCGGCACTTGTGGATAATGAAGTCGAAGAGGGCATCCAAGGCACCGAACTGCTTGCCTATCTCATTGGCAGCGATATATTGGGTGTGGATCACTTGTGGCGTGACATATACGATGCTTCCACCTACGATGGCATCGTCTTTCTCTGCCACGAAGCAAAGGATATTGTCGGGAAAGCGATGCATCAGCAACTCCAACTCTTCCTTGGAGTGTACGGGATGCGTGTGGTGTCTTTCCAACAGATTGGCATCCAGCAAATTCCAAAAGGCAGTGATGTCGTTAGGGAACTTCGTGAACTTGACATCCAGTTCGTTTCGTTCCGCTTTCTTGATGCCTCTCCTTCGCAGTTCGCTGAATCGTAGAGGCGCATCTAGGGGAATGGTGGTGGAAATCTCCCTTGCCTTCAACTTTGCCTTGGCGACATGAGTGAGCGCATAGAGGTCTTCTTCCGAAGGTATCCGCTGGTATATCCATGGCATTGCCTTGTAGATGCACGACTGAAATCCATTCTCTCTGAGATACTCCCTGAGCGACTCGAAAATCTCGATGCAGACCTCTGCCGTCACCTTCGGACAAGTCAGCAATCCGCCATACGTCAATCCTTGGTGGGAATAGAGTATCTTCTTGGTGGTGCCAGCCTCATCGCCATCCTGAGCAGAGACGGTTACCTCGTTGGCAGGGAGGAGGGCGTATAGCTTCCTCTTGTGGAAGAACATCAGGGAGTGGTCGTGAAATCTGTCTTGATGATAATCCATGTAGCTTCTGTCGAAGAGGAAGGTGCCTTGCCTAGACTTCAGCCAGACAAAGTTGTTCCATTCGGCAGCGTCTTCTGGTGTATATCTTCTGATTTCAATCATGATTCTGATGTCGTGCTATGGGGTGAATGGATGTATTCGAGGAACTCATCGTATTCGTAGAGATAGTCGTCTGGCTCGTAAAGCTCCGATGCCAAGACCATGCAGACGGCTCCTGCCGAGAAGTCATCGAGGGTGCGCCATATCTCTGTGTCGATGAGTAGTCCTTCTGCTGGGTTGTCGAGCAGGTAGGTCTTGGTCTCCGTTCCGTTGTCGAGGGTAACCGTGAAGGAGCCGCTGACGGCAACGAGCACTTGTCGCAATCGCTTGTGGGCATGACCGCCTCGGCTTCCGCCTTGTGGCACGTCGTATATCCAGTAGGCACGCTTCAGGTCGAAGGGAAGTTCGATGTTCTCCTCCGCTACGGTCAGATTGCCCCTGGGGTCAGATATGGTATGTAATGTGATGATTCTTCCTAATTCTTTCATGTCTTTATTTCTTCATGTAAGGGTCGGTGCCGAGAACCGTCTTTGCCAATCTCTTCGCCTTGTCACGGAGGGCATTCAGGTCGGCGCCCACCTCGCCATAGCAGAGTACGACACCCATGCGGCGCCCTACGTGAGCCTCTGGCTTGCCGAAGATGCGGATGCGAGTGCGGTCTTCCTTCAAGGCATCGAGCATGTTGTAGTTGAGAGGCTCGGTGCTTTCCTCGGGAGAGAGGATGACGGCAGAGCAACCATAGTGCTCCAAGTGGATGCCGGCGATAGGCAAGCCCATCACGGCACGGAAGTGAAGCTCAAACTCAGAGAGGTTGGTGGTATGACCGAGTGTCACCATACCTGTATCGTGTGGACGAGGACTCAACTCGGAGAAGATGACCTCGCCTTGTTTGGTCAAGAAGAACTCTACGCCCCAAAGACCAGCACCCGTCAAAGCCTTGGTCACCTCGCCGGCGATGTGCTCGGCTTGCTTCAAGGCTGCCTCTGGAATCTGGAATGGTTGCCAACTCTCACGGTAGTCGCCGCCCTTCTGTACGTGTCCGATAGGTGGGCAGAAGAGGGTAGGACCATCCTTCTGGGTAACGGTGAGGAGAGTGAACTCGGAGTCGAAGTCGATGAATTCCTCGATGATGACTTCCTTCACGTCACCACGACCTTCCTCCATCGCCTCCTTGTAGGCTTCCTTCAGCTCGTCATCGTTGTGAACGTAGCTCTGACCATGACCGCTACTGCTCATCAAAGGCTTCACCACGCATGGGAAACCATTCTCGTCGGCAGCATTCTTGAACTCCTCGAAGGTCTTGGCGTAAAAATACTTGGCGGTGCGAAGACCCAACTCCTTGGCAGCTAGGTCACGGATGGCACGGCGGTTCATCGTATAGTTGACGGCACGAGCTGATGGCACCACTTGGATGCCTTCCTTCTCGAAGTCGAAGAGGCGCTCTGTGCGGATAGCCTCGATCTCAGGCACGATGATGTCTGGGTGATGTTTCTCAACGGCAGCTGTCAGAGCGTCGCCATCAAGCATGGAGAAAACTTCACGCTCGTCGGCAACTTGCATGGCTGGTGCGTTGTCATACTTATCGCAGGCGATGACGTACTGGCCAGCTCGCTTGGCTGCGATGGTAAATTCCTTGCCCAGTTCGCCTGAGCCCAAAAGCATAATCTTTTTCATCAATTAATATTTATAATTAATAATGTATAATTACTTTCTTGCAAGAAAAACTCTAGAGACCGAATCTCTTTCTGATAAACTCGGCGATAAACTTCTCTGTCTCTTCCAGTCCCAGCAGGCTGCTGTTGATGCAGAGGTCGTAGCTCTCGCTATGTCCCCACTGCTTGCCGGTGTAGTAGTTGTAGTAGGAAGCACGCTCCTCCTCGTGGTTGCTGATAAACTTGCGAGCGGTGGCACGGTCGATGCCCTTGCGCTTGCACACTGCCTTGATGCGGTCGTCGATGTTGGCGGTGATGAAGACATTGATTACGTTCTTGTAGTCACGAAGCACATAGTCGGCGGTTCTGCCCACGAATACGCAGTTGCCCTCGTCGGCAGCCTTCTTGATGGCATCGCTCTGGAACTTATAGAGTCCTTCCTGTGAGAAGTCATTGTGGTAGAAGTTGTTGTCGCTCAAGAAAGGCAGGTGGTTGTGGAAGAGAGACTTGAAAAATCCCTTCTGCTCATCGTTCTGCTCAAAGAACTTCTCTGAGAATCCACTCTCCTTGGCAGCAAGGTTCAGCAGCTCACGGTCGTAGCACTTGCAACCGAAATCTTCAGCCAACTTCTCGGCGATGATATGGCCGCCGCTTCCTA
>ERZ1023654.111-NODE-111-length-34430-cov-13.846516_pt1 | contig 34430 bp, 26 predicted proteins | sample MGYA00380338_ERZ1023654 | MGnify/ENA primary metagenome ERZ1023654 (study PRJEB33179, sample SAMN07448980) | human gut metagenome | biome: Human-gut; feature: Human associated habitat; material: Faeces | host: Homo sapiens | place: India: Bhopal | collected...
CAACTGAACTACGCCCACCATGTAAGCTTTTTGCTTCCTTTCCGAAAGCGAGTGCAAAGTTACGACTTCTTTTCGGTATCGCCAAATGTTTTGACAACTTTTTTCAAGGAAAGTTGCGGATTGCCATCTCACTCCTGGTTTTAAGCCTTGGATCAGCGCCACAATAACATTTCGGAAGTTATTGACGCGCTATTTTTATTCTGTGAGCCTAATTTATTTGTAACTTTGCATGGCAAACCAATTATTCAATTAAAAAGCAATGCCATGACAAAGGTTTTCACGTCTTTCGACCACGACAACGAGGCTCGCCGCGACGAGCTGATACGCACCATTGAGCACAGCGTGGAGCGGCTCACGCTCGGCGAGCTGGAATCGCTCTACTACGATTTGGTGTCGAAAGACTATATCCGGAAATGATTTAGTGCTTCGCCTCTTTCTCTTTCAGCAGGTCACGTATCTCCGCCAGGAGCTTCTCCTCGTTGGTTGGCGCGGGTGCTGGCTGAGGCTCCTCCTTTTTCTTGCGTGCCAACGTGTTTATGCCTTTCACCAAGAGGAACACGCAGAAGGCGATGATAACGAAATCGAGAAGGGTCTGGATGAAGTTGCCATAGTTTATCGTAGCGGCAGACATCTTCTCCACGCCAGGAATCTCGACAGTGGGCAATGTCACCTTCAAGTCGGAGAAATTAACGCCGCCGATGAGCCAGCCGATAGGCGGCATGATGATATCGTCGACGATACTGCTCACGATCTTGCCAAACGCGCCGCCGATGATGACACCGACAGCCATGTCAACGGCATTGCCCTTGACGGCAAACGCCTTAAACTCCTCAAAGAATTTTCCCATGATATTTTTATGTTAATGGTTATATTCTCACTCTCTATATATATTAATGTGAAAGCAGGTTCTCAATTGCAAAGTGGATATTGCAGACGTTGACCTATCAACGACAATGAAGCCACGGCAAACAACTTTTTATTGAAAGATTCCGCTTTTTTATATAATTTAATACTCAATTCATCGGCAAAATTAGAAAATATATTGTATCTTTGCAACCGTAAAAAGGCAAAATTTCTTTTGAAATTATATTTTTGTAAACCTTTATAAACAAAAAGTAAAAATGGCAAACGTAAAAGTAGCTATCAATGGTTTCGGCCGTATCGGCCGTCTGGCTTTCCGCCAGATGTTCGCAGCCCCTGGTTATGAGGTTGTCGCTATCAACGACTTGACCAGCCCTAAGATGCTGGCTCAGCTCCTGAAATATGACACCACACACGGTGGCTATCAGGGCATCATCGGTGGCGAGAAGCAGCACACCGTAGAGTACAAGGACGCTCAGTATGCTGAGGACGGTCGCACTGTAACTGTTCCTGGTTCTATCACAGTGGACGGCAAGGAGATCACTATCTATGCTAAGCCAAACGCAGCTGAGCTGCCTTGGGGCGAGCTTGACGTTGACGTGGTTCTCGAGTGCACAGGTTTCTATACATCAAAGGCTAAGAGTGAGGCTCACTTGAAGGCTGGCGCAAAGAAGGTTGTTATCTCTGCTCCTGCTGGCAACGACCTGAAGACTATCGTCTTCAACGTTAACCACAAGAACCTGACAACTAAGGACAAGATCATCAGCGCTGCTTCTTGCACAACAAACTGCTTGGCTCCTATGGCACAGGCTCTGAACGACGTTTATCCTATCCAGACTGGTATCATGCAGACCATCCACGCTTACACGGGCGACCAGATGATTCTCGACGGTCCTCAGCGCAAGGGTAACCTCCGCCGCAGCCGTGCAGGTGCTTGCAACATCACTCCTGCTTCTTCAGGCGCAGCTAAGGCTATCGGCCTTGTTCTTCCTGAGCTGAACGGTAAGCTCATCGGTGCCGCACAGCGTGTTCCTGTGCCAGATGGCTCTACAACTCTGCTCTACGCTGTTGTGAAGGGTAAGGACGTCACAGTTGAGAAGATCAACGAGGCTATGAAGGCTCACGCTAACGAGAGCTTCGGCTACAACGACGAGGAGATTGTTTCTTCTGATATCCTCGGCATGCGTTATGGCTCACTCTTCGACGCTACTCAGACAATGGTAGTGAAGATCGACGACGACACTTATGAGGTGCAGGTCGTGAGCTGGTACGACAATGAGAACTCTTACACTTCTCAGATGGTTCGTACAATCAAGTACTTCGCTGAGCTGAACTAATACCAAAGACACACATAGTCACTTTTTAGATATATGTGGAGCCGTCCAGTTGTGCACTGGACGGCTTTTTTTGTATGCTCTCTTGGGAACGTGGGCATCATGCGATAACTTAGCAGGGCCGGCACTTTACCATCCTTACTCATCCTGCAAAACGCAATGATAGACCAACGTGCAGCTGCAAGATGTCGAGAACTCAAAAGTCCTAATGTGCGACTCCAAATTCCGGAAGACCATAAAGAAAGGGCAGGATTCCAAACGAGGAATCCTGCCCTGGACTTAAAACTGTTGGTAACAGTCAGGGATAAATCTTTATTGTCTTACTTTATCTCAAACACGGCGGCAGACACTGATCCGAGGGTTACCACGTCGCTCTTGCCCGTCTTGTAGCCAGCCTTGCCCGTTGAGATAAGAGCCTGTGCCTTTGTCTTTGCCGCGCCAACGTGCGGAATCACGGCCTTCACGGCCTTGCCGCTTGGATTCACGGCCACTACGCAGACTTGGTTGCCCTGCGTGCGCTGGTAAACCATTGGGTAAGGCTGCTTCACGTCGCTCAGCAACTTCCAGTCGGCAATGTTGCCAAGGGCTGGCGTGGCATGACGAAGGTTGGCAAGACGGCGTGTGTAGTTGAGAATGGAGTTGGGGTCCTTCTCCTGCGTGGCCACGGTGAGCTTGCCACCGTCGGTCGCAACTGGCAGATAGAGCTTGTCGGGCGTGCAGGTTGAGAAGCCTGCCGTGGCTCCCGGTGCCCACTGCATAGGCGTGCGCGTGCCGGCACGCTCGTTGGAACCTTCCTTGCTTGGCAAGTTCATCTCATACTTCATGCCAATCTCATCGCCGTAGTAGATAAACGGCACGCCTGGCATTGTGAGGAAGAACGTCATGGCCACTTTCAACTGATCTGGCGTGTTCCGAGTGCCGATGTTTGGACGCTGGTAGTCGTGATTGGCCGACGGGATGGCAATATAACCCTTGTCGCGCGTGTTGAAATAAGAGTGGGAGTAGTTGGTCACGAACTCCTCAATGCCTCCCTTGCCAGCCTTGTCGAAATAGCAATACTTATAGGTTTCTTTCTGACCGGGCCACAGCTTACCCCATGGCGTGTTGCGGTCGAAGAATAGCGAGCTGTAACCAGGCACACCGAAATGAATCATGAAGTCGATGTTGAAACCAGCCGGGATGGCCACCGTCGGGTCAGCCCACTCCGACACGAGCATGCACTGTGGATAGTTTTTGTCTTTCCAGGCGCGCATCTCGTTCCATAGCTTTGACGTCTCCACCTTTCCAGGGTCGTTCTTCACGAGCGATGCCGCCATGTCCACGCGGAATCCGTCCACGCCCATGTCGAACCAGAACGCCATGATGTTGCGCAACTCGCGACGCAGGGCTTGCGGGCCTGGTGCCGTGACTGGCTGCTCCCACTTGTTGTTCGGGTCAGGATGGGCAAAGCCATAGTTGAGCGCGGGTTGACACTCGAAGAAGTTTTTCTCATAGTATTTTCCGCGTGGGGCGTTCAGCTCAACATAGCGGCCAATGGTAGACGCCTCTGGCAGGGGTTGCTTGTGGCGGGTCTCTATGTCTTGCTTGTCCTTGTCGCTGATGTTGTCGGTCCAAATGTAATAGTCGGCATATCTGCCGTTGCGGTCTCCGTTGGCACTCTCCTGGAACCACTGGCATTTCACGCTGGAGTGACCTGCCACGAGGTCGAGACAGACCTTTATGCCACGCTTATGCGCCTCCTTGAGAAGGGTCACCATGTCGGTGTTTGTGCCGAAGCGTGGGTCAATCTTGTAGAAGTCTATCACGTCGTAGCCTCCGTCAAACCATCCCGACTCGAAGCACGGGTTTATCCACAGGGCGTTTACGCCAAGGCTCTTGATATAGTCGAGCTTTGAGGTTATGCCCGGCAAGTCGCCGATGCCGTTACCGTCGGAGTCCATGTACGACGATGGGTAAATCTGGTAGAACACAGCGTCGTGAAGCCAGTTGGGGCCTCTCTGGTCTGTGCCTTGTGCCGAGGCCGAAGTCAGTGCCATGGCCATGGCAGCCGTAAATAAGAATTTTCGCATCCTGTTAGTTCAGTTATTGTTAATGCCTGGGGCCAACATGGTCAGCCCCAAGCATGTAAGGTTTATGTCATTTCATGTATCCTGGGTTCTGCTTCAGATTCTTGTTGAGGTTCAGCACCGAGTAAGGTATCGGGTACACACATGTATAACCGCTCTTGTCGTCATTGTAATCGCCTGATAGCGAACTGTGCGCCACGCCAGGATAGCGGTCCACCGTTGGCTCGGTGAATGTGCAGAAGCGTATCTGGTCTTGCCTGCGCGTGCCTTCCCATGCCAGTTCTATCATGCGCTCATCGAGAAGGTCGTTGAGCGTGAGCGTCATGCGTGGCTTGGCGTTGACACGGTTGCGTATCTCGTTGACGAGCGCGAGAGCTCCAGCCTTGTCGCCAAGGCGGTATACAGCCTCAGCCTTTAGCAGGAGGGCGTCGCCATAGCGCCATACCACGAGATCGTTGTTGTTTTGGCCTATCGATGATGCCGTTCCGTCATACTCATATTTCTTGAATCTCGCTCCGGCGCATTTCACGTCGTGTGGGTCAGCAGTGTTGCCGAAGTCAATCAAGGCGGCAAGCGGCTCATACTCCAATGGCTTTGTCGTGGCGCCATCGTTAAGCGTGCCCGTGTTCTGTTCTTTCTCGAAGTCGCGGTCGCACCAGTAGTTTATCCTGAGACGCGGGTCTTCGTTGGCCGTGCCATACCCCATCACCTTCATGGCGCGCACGCTGGCGCAAGCGCCGTTCCAGCCTGTGTAGCCAATGGCAGAGGCGTGGTTGTAGTGGAGCGAGCGCACGAGGTTGTTATCGGTAATCTTATAGGTCTTGTCATCATTGGGGCGCACGAAGATGTTTTCCACCGATGTCTCGTTGGCCTTGATGAAGTTGTCGGCATACTTAGGCTGCAGCGAGTAGCCCAACGCCTGAAGCTGGTCCACGCAATATTTCACGGTCTCCCAGCAATTGCGCTCCTTGCCGTCTACGGTTATCATGATGGTCTTGCCTTTGTCCGACACTGCCTCGCCGAGGGTCTCGCTGGCCTTGGCCTCCTTGCTCATGTCGTCGCCAACGAACATCTTGTAGCTGTCCACACTCGTATTGTCGATGGTGAACACGGGGGCGTTGATGGCGCACTTGGCAAGGCACATGTAAGCCACGGCCTTTGTCACGCGGCCATAGTATTCACCGGTGTTCTGGCAATGGCCAGTGCCGAGTTCAGGCAATGTGGCGTCAAGTTCCGAGGTGACGAATTTGAAAACGTCGCTGCGGTTGCTCTGCTTCACGTCGTTTGTCGACTGCTGAGACGATGTCACGATTGGCACCTGGGCATAGAAGTCCATGGCGTAATAATAGTAGACGGCGCGCAGGGCACGCAGCTCCGCTATGTAGGTCTTATAGTCGGGATGAGCGGTGAGCATGGGTGTCAGCTTGTCGATGCTGGAGTTGCACAGGCCGATAATCTTGAACAGGTGGTTCCACACCGTGGCGTAGACGTCGACAGACGACTCAAAGTTGTGGAGGAACATGTTTTGCCATTTGCCGCCGTCCACCCAGTCGCCCTGGCGACCAGGGAGCATGGTGGCATCGGATATGAACTCCTCAAGGGTCTGTACATTGTCGGTGCCGCCATATAGTCCGTCGCCTATGGCAGAGTAAACGTTCGCTACAGAGTTGACATAGGTAAGAGTAGCGTTGTTGAAAGCCTCTTCCTCACTGAACTTGCTCTTTGGGTTCTCGTCAAGCGAGCAGGCTGCGAGCAATGCCGTGGAAAGCAGGGCTATGCCGAAGATATGTTTTTTCATAGTGATTGTCATTAAAAGGTTTAGAATGTGATGCCCACGTTGAAAGAGAATGTGCGTGTGAGCGGATAGATGCGCTTGTCGTCCACGCCAAGTGTGCCGTAAGTCGTGGTGCCCTCAGCCTGCTGCACGAGAGAGGCAGAGTTGATCATCGGCGTGAGGCCTGAGTAGCCCGTGATAGTGCACACGTTGTTCACTGCCAAGCCGAGCTTGATGTTCTGGATGTACTTGGTCTTGAGCTGCTGCTTGTTGAACGTGTAGCTGAGCTGCAGGTACTCGAAGTTCACATAGTCGCCGTTCTCCAGCCAGTAGTCGGAGATGACCTTGTTCTTGATGCCGCGTGCCGGCGCGTCGGCAAGGACGTTGTAGGTCGGGAAGTTGGACAGGTCGCTGTATGTCATCGACGTGCCGTTGTAGATCTTATGGCCGAAAGCGCCGTTAAACTGCATGGCGAGGCTCCAGTTCTTGTAGTTGAAGGTGAAGTCCCAACCAAGGTAAGCCTTTGGTATCGCCTGACCACAAATCTGACGGTCGCCAGAATCACCAGTGTCCACGTTACCGTTTTGGTCGAGGTCGGTGATGATATACTTGCCATCCTTGTCGATGCCCTCGCAGTGAGGCAAGTAGAACACGCCGATGGGTTGACCCTCAATGAGATAGGTCACGCCGTAGTTCTGCGTCAAGCCGGCGGCATTAATGCGCGCCACCTGTATGTGCTCGGAGGTGGTGAGCTCCTGGCCCTTGTAGTTGCCAGAGAGGGAGTTGAGCTTGTTGCTCTGGAAACTGAGGTTCAGTCCTGAGTTGAAGGTGAAGTCCTTGGTCTTGATGATGTCACCGCGGATGCCAATCTCGAAACCGTGGTTCGACATCTCGCCCATGTTTGCCAGGAGGTTCTCATAGGTGAACGGCGGAACGGGCACGGTGTAGTTGTAGAGCAGGTCCTTGGTCTTTGATGTGTACCAGTCGAGGGTGATGTTGAGCCTGCTGTTGAAGAGGGAGAGGTCAAGTCCCACGTCGAAGGTGCTCTTCGTCTCCCATTTCAGGTCGGGGTTGTCGTTGCTCTGCACGGCAAATGTCGTGGTGTTGGTACCGTTGACCGGCGTCACGCCGTTAGGGCCGTAGAGTGCGAGCGAGGTATAAGGGTCTATGGCGTCCTGGTTACCCGTGACACCGTAACCGGCACGCAGCTTTAAGTTGTTGACCCACTTCACGTCCTTCATGAAGTTTTCCTTGGAGATGACCCAAGCGGCCGAAGCTGACGGGAACCAGCCCCACTTGTGACCGGAACCGAGCTTTGAGGAGCCGTCGGCACGGAGGTTGGCGGTGACGATGTAGCGGTCGGCGAACATGTAGTTGACGCGCGCCATGTATGAGCTGAGGGTGTACTCCTTGGAGTCTGAGGTAACATCGCCCCACGACACGTTGGCACCCGCCTGCAGGTTGTTATACTTGAAGTAGTTGGTCTGGAAGCCCTTTGCCTGCTGCATGTGGGTAAAGGTCTTATAGCGCTGGCCCTCCATCACGGCGAGGGCGTCGATGTGGTGCTTGCCGAAGTCCTTGGTGAAGGTGAGCTGCACGTTGCCCATGAGGTCATTGCGCTGTATGCTGTTGAGGTAAGCCCATCCGTTTCCGTTGAGCTCACCCTGGCGTATGTCGTTGGGGATGTATCGCTTAAGGTCGATGTTAGCCTTGGTGTAAGAGCCAAAGGCTGAGAGGAACAGTCCGTCAACGATGGTCCATGTCGCCTTGCCGTGTGCCATGACGACACCCACGCTGTAGCGGTTGTCTATCTCCAGCTGCCCAAGGGGGTTGAAAATCTCGTTGGCGAGCATGTCCTCGTCCCACTTGCCCGTGGTGGCGTTCTTGGTGTTGGGATATGTCGGGTTGTATGAAGCAGCCGAGTAGAATATCTTTTGCATGTCATATTGCTGCTTGCCCTCGTATTCAGAACCCATGACACCCATCTCAAGTTTCAGCTTCTTGTTGAAAGCCAACTGCTGGGCATCGAGCTTGGCGGTATAGTTTCGCATGTCTGAGTTGCGTATGGCGCCTTGCTTCTGTATGAAGCCGAGTGAGGCACGATAGTTGCCGTTGTCGTTGCCGCCCGAGAAAGCGATGTTATGGTTTTGTGTGATTCCCGTCGAGCGTTCTATCTCGTCGAGCCAATTGGTGTTGCCTCCAAGGTCGTCGAAGGTCAGTCCCATGCTCTTCGCAGTGGCGCGGTAAGCGTCGGCACTGAGCATCTCGATGTTCTTGAACACCTTGTTCACGCCGAAAGTGCCATTATAGGTAATGGAGCTTGTGCCGTTCTTGCCTTTTGTCGTCGTCACCACGATCACGCCAGCTGCACCGCGCGAACCATACTGGGCCGTCTCGGAAGCGTCCTTGAGGATGGTCATGCTCTCAATGTCGCCTGGCTGCAAGGAGTTGAACATCGTCATGTCACCATAAACGCCGTCGATGATGACCAATGGATCGTTACCGCCTGAGAGCGAAGAGGTTCCACGCACGCGGATATTGGTGGTACCCATTGGGTCGCCACCGCTCTGCGAGATGACCACGCCACTCACCTTGCCTTTCAAGGCATCGGCCGCGCTCGTCACCACGCCTTGGTTCATGTCTTTCTTGCCGATGCGCTCCACGGCACCCGACACGGTGCGCTTCGTGCCAACGGCATAACCCAAGACCACGACCTCGTCAAGGTCTTGCTTGTCGGGCTCAAGCACAATGTTCAACTTGCGCTGTTGGCCAATCTTTATCTCCTTGTTGGTAAAGCCCACGTATGAGACGACGATTGTCTGGCCGGGTTTCAAGTCTGAGAGTTTCCATACGCCGTCAAGGTCGGTGACCGTTCCGCCTTGCTGGCCCTTAATTTGGATAGTAGCTCCAATAAGTGGTTCTCCGGATTTGTCTTTCACTGTGCCTTGCACCACTGACTGTGCAAAGGCACTCATCGTGCAAACCACTCCTAATCCAAGGAGGGTAGCTCTTCTGATTAACGTTTTACCCATAAATGGCAAATTTAAGGTTTATAATTTTAGTTTTGGTTTGGTTTCCGTCGCAAAGATAGGTAATTTTTCTATACGCGTTCAGTTTTTCTTCTTTTTTTTTTCGATTTTTTGTGCAATCGTTTGCTTAGCCTGGCATCACTCAAACGTTTAAGGGGCTGCCATGCGGCAACCCCTTAAATGATAATCACGGTCTCCTCAACTTTGGAAGCGGTAAATCGTATTTATATATAATGTGTGTGGGAAGCCTGTTCCCCACAATGGCCTATCAGTTGTAGCAGCTCTCGCCGTGCTCGTAGATGTCGAGGCCTTCCTCCTCGATGCGCTTGTCTACACGCAGTCCGCAGAGCTTGTTGATGCCCTTGAAGAGGACGAAGCCCATGACTGCCGCCCAAACGTCGATGACAATGATGCCGAAGCACTGTGCCCCGAAGAAGCCGAAACCGCCACCATACAGGGCGCCACCGTCAACGGCGAAGAGACCTGTCATCAGCGTGCCGAAGATTCCAGACACGCCATGCACTGAACTCGCGCCCACAGGGTCGTCGATGTGGAGCTTGGTGTCAACAAACTCGATGGAGAACACGAGGATTATGCCTGCCATAAGGCCGATGATGGCCGCGCCAAGCGGACTGACGAGGTCGCAGCCGGCGGTTATGGCCACAAGGCCGGCGAGGATGCCGTTCAACGTCAGCGAGAACGATGGCTTGCCATATTTTATCCATGAGGTGAACATGGTGCCCAGGCCACCGCAGACGGCGGCGAGGTTGGTAGTCAGGAACACGTGGCTTATGGCCACACGGTTAACCTCGCCAGAGGCGGCAAGCTGGGAGCCCGGGTTGAAGCCGAACCACCCGAACCACAGGATGAACACGCCAAGTGCGGCTGCCATGAGGTTATGGCCTGGGATGGCGGTGCTCTTGCCGTTGCGATACTTGCCAAGGCGTGGGCCGAGGCAGATGGCGCCAAGCAGGGCGAGCACGCCACCCACGCTGTGGACGATGGCTGAACCGGCGAAGTCGTGGAACGTGGTGCCGAAGGTGCGCATCATGAACGAGGTCGTGGAGGCGTCGCAAAGCCAACCCCCACCCCACGTCCAGTGGCCTTCAACAGGGTAGATTATCAAGGAGATGAAAAACGAATAAACGCAATACATGGAGAACTTGGTGCGCTCTGCCATCGCGCCCGACACTATCGTGGCGCTCGTGGCGCAAAACACGGTCTCGAATATCAAGAAACCTTCGGTGGGCAACCCTGAGGCGTTGTGGTAAAACGAGAGGTCGCCAAAGTTGGGCATGCCTATAAAGCCTTGGCCATTGCTGCCGAACATGAAGCCGAAGCCAACAAGCCAAAACAGCACGGAGCCTATCATGAAATCGACGAAGTTCTTGAACAAGATGTTGGCCGTGTTCTTGCTGCGCGTGAAGCCTGCCTCGCAGAGGGCGAAACCTGGCTGCATGAAAAACACCAACATTGCCGCCAACAGCATCCAAACGGTATCTACTGATATTGCTAAATCCTGTACACTCATAATCTTTTACCTTTTAAATATGTTTACAAGCAACATATACATATTTTGTATGAACCCTGACCTTATTTCTCCTGCTCTGCGTTGTAAAGGGCAATGTCGCCTCTCTCGCCCGTGCGTATCCTAACCGTGTCCTCAACGGGAATCACGAAGATGCGACCATCGCCTATCTCGCCTGTTCGAGCGGCTTCCTGAATGGCCTTGATGGTCTTTTCCACGTTTTTGTCGCGCACCACCACGTTCATCAACACGCGCTCGATGCTGCTGGTGTCGTACATCACGCCACGGTAGATGCGTGCCTGCCGCATCTTGCCCTCTCCCCTTACGTCGTAGTAAGAGAACCATTCAATGTCTGCGGCAAGCAAAGCTTCTTTCACGTCCTCAAACTTTGTCTTGCGGATGATTGCCTCAATCTTTTTCATATCAATCTCTCTTATTAGTATATTAACACTTTCAACATCTTATCAGCATCACCTTGCTAACTTTCGAGTGCAAAATTAATACATTATGATATTTTCTAAGCCTTTTCAATGACGTTTTGTTTTAATAATTCTTTCTTTGTTACAATTTGATAGATTATTAGCATTAATAATAACTAAGTGTTACTATATTAAGAATACGCGCTATCACTTTGCAGCATTTTCTAAAAAAGTATATACAAAAAGCGCCTGGAAGTAATTATTTGATTCCAGACGCTCATATATAAAAAGCTATTGATACTTAATCTAATGGTTGATGACGCTTGGCTTTTTCATTTGATGCCCTTCCATGTCATCCATGTCTTCCTCATTCCATCCTTGTCCTATCGCCCTCACACGTCCATCAAGTCGCTCATTATGCGGTTGCTGACGTTTATGCCTTCACGGGTCAGGCGAAGGTGCCCGTTTTCCAAGGCCAATAAGCCACTGTCCACAAAAGCCTTCGCGTTAGCAAGCAGGAACGCCCTGTGACTGCTGTCGAGCCTGTCAAGGCAAATGCCTTCGCGTGTACGCAGCGCGGTCATCACGATGTCGTCGTAGTGAGTGTCGCTGTCTATCTTTTCCTCCTCATAGGGCAAGCGGCCATGTTCGATGGCATCCATATACATTATTATATTGTCCGGGTTCCAATGGCGCGTCGCCTGGTAATAAGAGTGAGCGCCGGCACCTATGCCTATATACGGAATGTCGTGCCAATAGCTTGAGTTGTGCCTGCTGCGCCACTTGCTCACCCGTTCGCCGTCGAACCTCGCGAAGTTGCTTATCTCATAATGCTCATAGCCGGCGGCACCCAGCGTGTCGACAAGCTCACTGTACATCCTAAGGCTCAACTCCTCGTCAATCTCTTTCACCTTGCCTTCCTCAAGCATGCGGTAAAGCGATGTGCCTTCCTCAAACATCAATCCATAGGCAGAAACGTGCTCTGGGCGGAGCGATATGGCATGGGCCACGTCACGCTTCCAGTCGTCAAGCGTTTCGTCGGGGAAGCCAAACATCAGGTCAATGCTTATGTTGCCAATGCCATCATGTCGAAGCGTGTCCACGGCGCGGTCCACCTCCTTGGCCGTGTGTCGCCGACGCAAGAAGCGCAACCGAGCGTCGGAGAAGGTCTGTGCCCCCATGCTCACCCTGTTCACGGGAAGGCCATTGAACATGCCCGCGTGAATGTCGTCGGGGTTGCACTCCATGGTGACCTCGGCATCGGGAGCCACGTCATACACATTATATATATATGTGAAAAGCCGGTTGAGCTCTTCGTGGATCAACTGGCTTGGCGTGCCGCCTCCGAGATAGATGGTTGAAATCTTTGGCTTGAACGTCAACATCCGCATTTCACGGCAAAGAGCGTCAACATAACGCTGGCGAAGCGACAGCGACGTGGTGGAATAGAAACCACAATAGACACATCGAGAAGCGCAAAACGGAATGTGGACATAAAGGCCGGCGGAGGAAGGCATATCGTTCAAACTATGTATAATTTTCTCTATTTAAACACGAAATTACTAATTTCTTTTAAAATATTGCACATTTCAGCGTTTTTTCTTTGAACTTGTCGGTTTTTTTCCTAACTTTAGCAAGGGTTTAAGAAATAAACCGTAAGAAGAAACCAAGACTAACTTTAAAACACTTTTGATATGCGAGTTTATCAAACCAACGAAATTAAGAACATCGCGCTCATTGGCGCCAAAGGTAGCGGCAAGACCACGCTTGCCGAAAGCATGTTGTATGAGGCTGGAGTCATAAAGCGTCGTGGAACCATAGAGTCGAAGAACACCGTCTCCGACTTCATGCCTGTGGAGCTCAACCTTGGATATTCCGTGTTCCCCACTGTTTTCCATGCTGAATGGAACAACAAGAAACTCAATATAATCGACTGTCCTGGATCCGACGACTTCGTGGGAGGCGCCATCACGGCTCTCAACGTCACCGACCAGGCCGTGATCCTCATCAATGGCCAGTACGGCCCGGAGGTGGGCACGCAAAACAACTTCCGCTACACCGAGAAGCTGAAGAAGCCTGTCATCTTCCTCATCAACCAGTTGGACTCTGAAAAGTGCGACTTCGACAATCTCATACTGCAGATGCAGGAAATCTACGGCAACAAATGCGTGCAGATACAATATCCGCTCGAGACGGGTCCAAACTTCCACAGCCTCATCGACGTGCTCATCATGAAGAAGCTGTCGTGGGGTCCCGATGGCGGCGAGCCAAAGCGTGAGGACGTACCCGCTGAGGAGATGGAGAAGGCAGGCGAGCTGCACCGCGCGTTGGTGGAGGCCGCTGCCGAGAACGACGACACGCTGATGGAGAAGTTCTTCGAGGACGAGAACTCACTCACCGAAGACGAGCTGCGCTTGGGCATACGCAAGGGCTTGATAAACCGCGACATGTTCCCAATCTTCTGTGTCGACGCCCACAAGGACATGGGCGTGCAGCGCCTGATGGAGTTCCTTGGCAACGTGGTGCCATTCGTCAGCGACATGCCTGCTTATCGCGACACGCGTGGCGACGAGGTGCCTGCCGACACCAACGGCCCAGAGAGCCTCTACTTCTTCAAGACGAGCATGGAGCCGCACATTGGCGAGGTGAGCTATTTCAAGGTGATGAGCGGCAAGGTGAAAGCCGGCGACGACCTGACCAACGCCGACCGAGGCTCAAAGGAGCGTATCGGACAAATCTACGCTTGCGCGGGAAGCAACCGCATACCTGTTGACGAGTTGGAGGCGGGCGACATAGGTTGCACCGTGAAGCTGAAAGACGTGAAGACCGGCAACACCCTTGACGGCAAGGACTTCGACAACGTGAAGTTCGACTTCGTGAAGTTCCCACGCCCGAAATACTCGCGCGCTATCAAGGCCAAGAACCCACAGGAAATGGAGAAGATGATGGCTGCTTTGCTGAAGATGAGGCAAGAGGATCCCACGTGGGTCGTGGAGCAGAGCAAGGAGCTGCGCCAGACCATCGTGCACGGACAAGGCGAGTTCCACCTGCGCGTGCTGAAATGGCGCATGGAGAACAACGAGAAGCTGCAAGTGGAATACGAGGAGCCGCGCGTGCCATATCGCGAGACAATCACCAAGAAGGCACAGGCAAGCTACCGCCACAAAAAGCAGAGCGGTGGCGCTGGACAGTTTGGCGAGGTGGCTCTCATCGTGGAGCCTTACGCTGAAGGCATGCCCGACCCCGTGAGCTATAAGTTCGGCGGACAGGAGTTCAAGATGAATATCAAGTCGAAGGAGGAGAAAGACCTGCCTTGGGGCGGCAAGTTGCAGTTTATCAACTCCGTCGTTGGCGGTGCCATCGACCTGAGGTTCATGCCCGCCATCCTAAAGGGTGTGATGGACTGCATGGAGCGTGGCCCGTTGACCGGCAGTTATGCTCGCGACGTGCGTGTGGTGGTCTACGACGGTAAGATGCACCCGGTCGACTCCAACGAGCTCTCGTTCACCTTGGCAGCGCGCCACGCCTTCTCCGAGGCGTTCAAGACGGCTGGTCCGAAGATTCTCGAACCCATCTACGACCTTGAGGTCTATGTGCCTTCCGATTTCATGGGCGACGTGATGAGCGACTTGCAGGGCAGGCGCGCCATCATCATGGGCATGGACGCTGAGGCTGGTTACCAGAAGCTCACTGCGAAGATTCCATTGAAGGAGCTGGCCAACTACAGTGTAGCCCTCAGCTCGCTCACGGGCGGCAGGGCATCGTTCAACGCCAAGTTCGCAAGCTACGAGCTTGTGCCAAACGACATCCAAGGCAAGCTCATTGCGGCTCACGAGGCTGAGCAAAAGGACGAGGAGTAACCTCCCCTCCCCGACCTACCAACTATAAGCAAGGGCGATTCCCATTTTGGGAATTGCCCTTTCATTATGGCTCGTCCGGAATTTAGAGCGACGGCCTAACGCTTTGCAGGGTGCGGTCCCTGCAAAGCAAACGAAGCATATCAAAACATTTTACAAAAGGTCGTCTGAGAATCGATTTTTCAACCGAATCGTCTCTTGGCTGGAAATAACGCGATTACGAGGTGTTTTGATAAACAGTTGTTATTAGACACTTATGGATTTTGCGTTTTTTTAGGCGTTGCCGATGCGCTGATTTAGCGTCGCCGTTGCACCGTAACGGCAAAAAAAAGGATGCCCTTGCGAGCATCCCCACTTTACTAAATTGCATCTATGTGCTTTTCGTAAACTTCGTTTTTTTAAACTTTTATTTTACAATATCCATAAGTGTCTCAAAACTATCTACTTTACCATACTTCACATTGGACGTAGATATTTGAGCAAACAGTTTTTCGGCACAAGCTATCTTGCCTTTTTCTATTTCGCGCAGGTCCATGCTCGACATGGATCCTTTTGTCTCTGCCACAAAATATATGTGCTTCACCTCGCCTTCTTGGAACGCGATTGCCCAGTCGGGAGAATAGTTGCCTACTGGTGTTGGGATATGGAATCCTTTGGGCAACTTGGCATATACCGCCACTTCCTTTGCCGTGTCAATTTGACCAACAAACTTGCGTTCTCCCTCGCTATCAGTAAACACATAGTCAACAATGCTTTTCTTGCCCTCGAAGGCACGGTCTATTGTTCCGTGTTTCTCTTGCGTGAAGATGTCGCTGTCAAACTTTCCGTCTATTCTGTTGTAGCTGATATGCTCAACGATGATTGTGGCTTTCTGCTCCAGGATCAGGCGTGTTACCTTGCGGATAAACTCTTCAGGGTTCATCTTATACATGCAGAACTTCAACGGACGTATCTTGGAAAGTATTGTTGCCACCGTCTTTCGGGTCAGACGAGTAGCGCTGCTTATCTTGCCCAACAGGTCATAGCGCACATTGCTTACAATATCCGTTTTCAGTTTCTCTGTTGCACTTTCCTGCTGGCGCATCATTTCGCCGTGCTTCATGTCGTTAAGCGATGCCTTGTCCTTTTGCTCGCCTCGTGTCACAACATAGCTCAACTGGGTTACCTCCAGTTCTTTGTTTATTGCGGCAACCGCTTTTTCAATAAGTTCCTCGCTGTCGAAGCTGACCGTGTAGGCATACTTGTGATTGATGCGTCGCCAAAGTTCCTGAAACTCCTTTTTCATGAAGTTGTCGTTGAGCTTGTTGTCGGGCGTTGTCGTCTTGCTGCCATCATCAATCATATCCTTCAATACGCTCGGATCGTAGATGCTCTGAACAAGCCTCATTACCGATTTGCTCATGGGCTGCAACTCATCTTCCAAAGGCAACAAGGTTTCTTCGGCACAAGCCTTGCGGAATATTTCCGTTACCTCTCCTTCCTTGGTGATATAGTTCTTCGTGCGCAACTGATAGTAGATATCTTGTGCGTCATTCTTCGTGATGGTGTACTTAGATCCATCATCGCAGGTCACGATTTTACCAGTGAAGAAGTCAACGTCTGCCTTTGTCGGACGATCGTAGAGGGCTTGCTTGATGTCGCGCTGCAAGTCAGCCACAAAGGTTGCATATCCTTCGCTGGCTATGACGGTAAGTCGGTTTACCTTATGCACTTCTTCCGGAAGTGCGTCGTTGTCCTGGCGCACACCATATCTGTCTACGCACAAACGCAAGCCACGGCCCACCTCCTGACGCTTCTGCTAAACGCTGTTCGACTGGCGAAGCGAACATATCTGGAACACGTTGGGATTGTCCCAACCTTCACGGAGCGCTGAGTGGGAGAAGATGAAGCGCACAGGCTCGTTGAGGCTGAGCAGTCGCTCCTTGTTCTTCAAGATAAGGTCGTAAGCCGAGGTGTCATCGCTCTGGTCGCTGCCACGCTTTACAGAGCTGTTTATAGAACGGCCTTTCTTGTCAATCGAGAAATATCCGGCATGGGTGGCGTGGGCTGATATGCTTCCAAGGTATGCCATATAGTCAGGGTCGTACATGTTCTGATTGTTATTCAGCTCATCCATATACTCCTGCTCGAATATCTCGCCGTATCGTCCCAACTTCTGGTTGCCGTCGTCGTCATACTGGCGGTAGTTTGCCACTTCGTCGACGAAGAATAGCGATAGGCACTTTATACCACGCTTGAACAAGGCCGACTCCTTGCGGAAGTGCGCCTTGATGGTTTCGCGTATCTGGATGCGTGCCTTATGGTCGGCTGTAACATTTCCTTGGATATCTTTCACGTTTAGCGTTACGCCATTACTAAATATAGCCTTGCCACGCAAAGGGTCAATCTCTGTTAACATATAGCCACGATACTGCTCCATTTCTCCGGAGAGATAAAAGAGATCGTCACCTTCGCCTACATTCTTGTAGGCTCGCTTGATGTTGCCGCTCTTGCTCTGCACGTCTATCTCCAGGCGCACCATCGGTGGCTCGTTCTTCGACAGGACGACACTGTCGAAATAGATGTAGCTTTCCGTGCCTTTGAGGTTGCGAAGCTCGAAGCCCACCACCTCTATCTTCTTCACCAACTTCTGGTTGTAGGCATCCAGCGCATCGAGCACATACACGGGGTTGTGGGTCTCTCTGTGAGTGGCCGAATAGTTGAGCGTGAACAATGGGTTGAAGCGTGCCAACGCTGTCTGTGTGGCTGCGCCGCCCATCTTCTGCGGTTCGTCCAATATGATGATTGGGCGGTTGGCTGCTATCACGTCGATGGGTCGGCGTGAGCCAAACTCGTCGCGCTTGTCGTAAATGATGCGGGCATACTTGTTTTTGGCACCTTCTTTCATCGAGGTGTTAAACGCCTGGGTGTTGATGATCATCACGGAGATGTCGGCACTCTGCGAGTAGGTGTCTATCTGATTGAGGTTGTCCGAATTGTAAACGAAGTAGCGTGCCTTCTTGCCATACTGCTCCATGAAGTGGTCTTGGGTTATGTCGAAACTCTTCTTCACACCTTCTCGAATGGCGATACTGGGCACAACGACGATAAACTTTGTCCAACCGTAGCGTTTGTTCAGCTCAAACATAGTCTTCACGTAGACGTAGGTCTTACCCGTACCGGTCTCCATTTCTATATCGAGCTGGCAGGCTCCAAGGCGCTTTATCACCTCATTGCTAAGGTGGATGTTGTTCTGTGTCTGTATCTGATGGATGTTCTTCAGCAACTCATCCTCCGAAAGCACTATCTCACCGTTCTTGTAGCCTGTGTCATACCCGCTGAAACCGATGCCTTTTTGCTCTATGCGCTTGCCGTTGTCAATGACGTACACCTTTCCCTGGTCCATTTTGTAGTCCAAGAGTCCCTGGTTGGGCTGTCCGTTAAAGATGTCAACGGTGCTTTCCACGGCATCGGTCTGATATTGTTGTATCTTGAATTTTAACTTCATTATTCTTACTACAATTGTTTTTAAACGACTGTGAAATTTTTAACGACAATAGAGACAATAGAGACAACTTTTGTGACAATGTATTTGTTTCAAGGCGAAGCCTGTTGTCTCTATTGTCGTCTTTAAAAACATAGTTTCCTATGTCCTTTCAATCACCATTACATCTTCATGCTATCATAATTATTTCTTGTCGTTCTTTATCACTCATCTGCGCTTATTGGATTTCCATACATATTCAATATCTCATCCGTATCTTCATCATACAGGTAGCGTTCTATCTCAAAGTATTTTGGCGCAAAATTCACAAGTATGCCGTAACGGTATTTCAGAAGGTGCATATAATTGAATAGTTGTGCCCTGTGATTTTCATTGAGTTCGGAAACAGCTTTGCATTCAACAATGATGTTATTCTTGCACAGGAAATCCAATCGAAAAGAAGCTTTCATCTTCTTTCCATGAAAGTAGGGATTAAACGCCATCTCGCGTTTATAACTCACGCCTATTTCTTGGAGTTGCATTTCCATCGCCTCTTGATAACAACTCTCATTAAGCCCAACTCCCATTTCTTTACGCACTTCATATATAGCGCCCACAACGTCATACATGTAAGCCTTGCTTTCTTTTATGCCTACCATATCACTTGTTTTATTAACTTTGACATATGTCAAGAACAAAGATACGATTTTATTACGAATAATATAGTCGTATTATCATCATTATTTTTTTAACGACAATAGAGACAATAGAGACAACTTTGTTACAATAAGTTTCTTGTTTCAAGGCGAAGCCTGTTGTCTCTATTGTCTCTATTGTCGTTTTAATCATCTCACAAAATTCTTGCCGTCGTGTTGGGCGCGTATGTCTTGAAGATCTGCTCGAAGTTGGTTGCCGTGGCATCATCTGCCATGCCGGTATCACGCAGAACGGCATACGTTGGCTGCATCTTCGCAATGGCTTTCACCACATCATCGGAAACGTCCTGATCGAAGCAAGCCACAAGATAGCCGTCGCCTACATTATATATGGTCTTGCCATCCACTTTGCTCTCTTCTATTTTGCTGTCGAGCGTTGCACCGAGCTCCAGCATCACTTGGAACAGAAGATCGCCACTTGTGCGGTCGTCCTTCACGTTGTCTACTAAGGTGAACAATTCCAGTTGTGATGTCTCCTTCGGTGAATAGAACACTTCCTTCATGTTGCTGCTGTCGAGCTTCAAAACACGGAAACCGGTGTCGAGGTTTTGTGCCTTTTCAGGATTTTCCTCCTTTATCTTGGCACCTGCACGGCGGATGCGTTCTTTGCCGATTTCGCAGATGTTCTTATAGCCTTGATCTTTTTTCTTATCACTAACTTCTTCTGGCAACTGTACCATTATAAAGCGACAATTCTTTTCTTTTTCTACATTCTTCTTCATTACTGCATGTGCTGTAGTTGCACTTCCTGAGAAGAAATCAAGGACAATGGAATCTTCTTTTAGATTAGCTAAAGTTATAAGTCGCTCTAACAAACGAACTGGTTTTGGACCATCAAAAACGCCCTTGTCACCAAATAATGATACGACTTCTTGGGCTCCTTCCTGGCTATGACCAACATCCTTATAGAATAAAATAGATGTAGGTGCCATACCTTCGAATTTAAGTTCTGACAAAAATCGCTTCATACGTGGTGTATTATCCCCATTAGGTCCAAACCAAATTCTATTGTCTTGGAGTCTCTCGAAGAACGCGTTCTTCGAGAGCCTCCAGCAGCGCCCTGCTGGAGGCTCTACCACTTTCCCCGAAGGAGTAATAATAGGATAATCACAACTTGCATTATATGTCTTTACAGAAATGTCGCTTGACATCCAAACTCCACGTGGATCATTATCAGGATTTGAATATCTGGCATTTGCTTCTGCTGTACGTTCCAATCTTCCTATAACAAAATTTGCTGCACTTTTTGCATACATTAAAACATAATCATGACTATTTGAAATATATTTTGCATCATTTTTTGGTGAAAATGCTCTTTCCCATACAAGTGTTGCTATAAAATTGCATTCTCCAAACACCTCATCACACACCTTCCTCAGGTTCTCAACCTCATGGTCATCTATCGAGATAAATATCACGCCATCCTCCGTCAGCAAGTCCCTTGCCACCTTCAGTCGTGGATAAATCATATTTAGCCAATCGGTGTGGAAGCGTCCGTTGCTTTCGGTGTTCGTCACCAGACGGTTGCCCTGCTCGTCAAATTGTCCTGAGTTGGCGAGATATTCTGCAGCCGACTCCGCAAAGTTGTCTTCATAAACAAAGTCGTTGCCGGTGTTGTAAGGTGGGTCGATGTAGATCATCTTCACCTTATGGAGATAGGTCTCCTTAAGGCATTTCAGCACATCGAGGTTGTCGCCCTCAATGTACAGGTTCTGTGTGGTGTCGAAGTCCACGCTCTCCTCCGGGCATGGGCGCAGCGTGGCGTTGATGGGGGCATTGGCAGCAAGGATTGCCTTGCGCTTGTCGGGCCAAGTAAACTGATAGCGCTCTTCGTTGCCTTCTACAATATCGGAAGACAGCAGCTGGCGCAGCTTGTCAAAGTCAACGGAATGTTTTACCCCCCCCCGTTGGGTTTTAACCTCTGTGATGCATTCAGGGAACAATTCGGCTATTCGGCTGATATTGTCCTGCACACCATCAGCGGTCTGCATTTTTAGTTTGTCCATTATGTTTCGGTTTTACATTATAAATTATTGTCGTTTAACGACAATAGACATATTTTTTAACGACAATAGAGACAATAGAGACAACTTTTTAGACAAGGAGAATCTTGTCAAGGCGAAGCCTGTTGTCTCTATTGTCTCTATTGTCGTTTTTAAGAATTCCCATTATCTTCATCATTGCTTAACGATGTCGTCATTCATATTTATGATTGTCGTCATTTATTCATTGTTTTCTTTCAGTTTCACAAGTTGCTGGTGCAACTCAAACTTCTTCTTTGGCTGTCGCTCTTTAGCTATTTTAGCTTCGAGGGCAGCTATTTTTTGCCGCAACGCCTCTTGCTCCTTCGTCTGCGCCACAGCAGTATGTATGTCTTTTGCCACGGAAGTGATGTCAGCACCAGCCACCTGTTTTACTATGGCTGAATACACTGCATCCATGTCTTGCCCGTCGAGCGATAAAGACAGCTTATCGGCTGAAGTCCAACCAGTTTGGAAAGTCTTGACTATATCAAACCGGGTGTTAGCGGCATCATGCCATTCCTTGTAGTTCACCAACAGACAGAAGGCGTCATCGTGCTGAAGCAAGAAGAGCGTGTGGCGAGGCATCTGGCGATCGATAAAGACTAGCACATCCGTCGGTACGGTCTCACCTTTTAGTTCGATGCGGAACACGGCAATCTCGTGCACCGTCTTGCCGTCTGCCACACTGAGCGTGGAGGGTGCCAGCTTCGCCGTCCACGTGATGCTCTCTACGCTGTCGACAAAGCGCTGCTTCATTTTGGCATTCACCTCCAGGTTCTTATAGAACGCCGTCTTAGGCACAGGCTTGCCCACAAGGGTACTCTTGGGAAATACTATCATTGCTCCTCTATTATATTATCATTTTCAACAGGGGGCAAATAGTCGCTTGCTTTGGCTGAAGTAATAACTCCATGCCCGAGTTTCTTCTCCAATTGATTGCGTGCTACTTTTGCTACGCTTCCGCCATCCTTAGCCACACGCTTCTGTTGGTTAAAGCCCTGAGGATTGCGCTGTTTAGACAATTCTGTGGCAGAAGCCTCGGCGAGCATATTGAGCGCAATCTCCATATTGGTCATGTTGTCGCGTAGACTTTCTTTCTTCAGACCCTTGAATTGTTTGTATTGCTTGGTGCTCATTCCGCTCCATTCACGAGTGATAATGTCGGTAAGAGATGCGTACTGCATGCCCTGCTGAACGCCAGTTCTTGCCCATTCGTCTGTTAGTTCTTTTCTTATCTCAATAGACTTGATGCGCTGGTTTATCCATGCGTCTGAATATCCCAATCGCTTATAATCCATCACAGCCTGGTCGATGCTTTTCTCCGGGTCTTGCATCTGCTCCAACCGTGTGCTTGCCACTTGTGCCATCCACAACTTGAAAGGCTCTGCCTTGGGAGAAGGAATGGACTGTATAAGACGGAACAGTTGCTCTGTATCAGCCACATCGGTCAAGCGGAGCTTGCCGTCGGCTGCACGCAATTTCAACCGGTTACAAGTTGTAACCGTTTGGTTGCCTTCCTTTATTAATCTGTGTTTTAATACTTTCCAATAGTTTCTCGCATGTTCTGCGTCTGTTTGTTCGGTCAACACCGCACAAACATCCACTATAGAGAAATACCATTTCTCTTCTTTGTCGTCCCATACAGAGCGTATCTTCTTTTCTTCAAATAATTGAAGGGCTTCTCTCTTTGTCATAAATAAAGTATATCATCTAATGATTAAGAATGTTATCAACTCGAAATCATCCAGTCCTTTGATCTCACCTCGTAGAGCGGTGGTTTCTCCTACGGAAAACAGGCTGTCGATGTCGCTCTCTTCCTTCACGCTCACAATGCTGTCGATGGCACAGTGCAGCAAGTCGCTGTATTTGCGCATGTCGCGTCCGTCCTTCGTCTCCTTGTTGAGGGCAGCGCAGAGCGTGCGGTCATACTCCTGCTTGCCCTTGCACACATGGCGCATCACATCGAGCAGCTGTTTGGGGTGAAGATGGTCGCACACCACTTCGCCATCATCGCCTACATATACCATGTAGAACGGATGGAGCATGTTCTTCTTGTCGATGTTTACCGCATTGTTGCGGTTGCGCAGGATGAACATCACTCCTGGTTTTGCCATGCTGTCGCTCCCCACTACGGCACTCATACCGAACGGTGCGTGCTCGATGTCGGGATGCTCCTTTATGTATGCCAGCAAATCAAGGCGAAACTCGTTCAGTCCCAAGTCCATGATATTGATGCCGGTGTCCATATCTTCGATGTCCACTACTTCCTCCTGAAGGCGCTTCAGCTGGTTACGGCGATATTCCAAATCACCCTTCTCGTTGTCGGAAAGCAGGTTGTCGTCGCCGGTGGAGGTAAGCACCGTGGCTTTCATTCTGCTCTCCACTCGTCCTTTGAGCTTTATGTAATCATCAAGCTCAATGTCGGGCCAATAGTTCACAAGTTGGATCACCTTGTTGCGCGAGCCGATACGGTCTACTCGTCCGAAACGCTGGATTATACGCACCGGGTTCCAGTGGATGTCATAGTTTATAAGATAGTCGCAGTCCTGCAGGTTCTGTCCCTCACTGATGCAGTCGGTGGCTATAAGCACATCTATATCCTCCTTCGCGTTCGGATAGATGGATGCACGGTCCTTAGAGATAGGTGAGAAGTAGGTGAGGACATTGTTGAAGCTCAACGGGAATTTCTTTATTGTGCATCGTCCATCTGTCGTTCCAGTAATTAGGGCGGTGTTGAGTCCGCAATCTTCCTTTATTTTGTCTGCAAGTTCGGTATACAGATAGTCCGCTGTATCAGCGAAGGCTGTGAAGATAAGCACTTTCTTGTTGCCGGGGTTTATCGGATTTTCAAACTTGTGTTTCAAATCCTCAATAAGCATCTGCAGCTTGCTGTCGTGGCGCGGTGTGATGTCGGAAAGCATGAGTAAGAGCAAATAAAGTTTCTCCAAATCAGAGGCAAGGTCACGGCGCCAGCTGGTGGTGTCCATGTCGGCAAGGCTTATCTTCGACTTCTTGGTGGCAAACGGATCGGTGTCGCCTTCGCTGCTATCCATATCATCTGAAAACTCACTTATGTCGATGCTTGCACTTCCACGTCGCTCTTCATAGTCGTCTATTAGCTTTATCGTCTTCGTAATGTATTCCTGAATTCGCTGCAATGTCAGGCGGAAGGAGTTTACCGAACTTTCAAGGCGCTTCAAGAGGTTCGTTGCCATGAGCTTACGAAGTCCCTTTTCTCGTCCGTCAATGGATAAGCCTTCACCATTGAAGTCAATTGCATAGTCGCTTCTTACGCTGTCGAACAGATAGAGCGACGGTGTATAGATGGCAAGGCAAAGGGTGTCGAGGGTGTTGGCAATGTCACGAAAGTTGATGGCGCTATTGAGGTCTGTCAGCTTAGGACGACGTGAGATAGGTGCCAGGCGCTTCGGAAACTCGCCGATATCTTTGGTGTCGTAATACTTAGTGATGTGACTTCTGCTGCGTGCGATTGTCACCGCATCAAGCATCTGGAAGAAGTCAAAACTCAAATCATTCAGCAAGCGTTCTGTGGTGCGTGCCTCAGGAGGCAGCTTTGCCCATTTGTTATATACTGTCTGTGCGTTGCGGAATACATCATCAATGCTCTTGTCTAATCCAAGAGCTTCATTGATGTAGTCGGCTCTGCCTTCATAGGCAAGCTGCAACTGATTTTTCAAATCATTGAAGCGGTTGTTTACCGGGGTGGCACTGAGCATCAGCACTTTTGTCTTCACGCCGGAACGGATGACGCGGTTCATCAAACGCTGATAGCGGTTTTCCTTGCATGGCTCTTCGTCGTCGTCAAGTTCCTCCTCGTCAACGTTTCCGCCATTGCGGAAGTTGTGGCTCTCATCAATTACGATAAGGTCGTAATTTCCCCAGTTGATATGCTCCAAGTCAAGACCGTTGCTTAAGCCACGGTCGCGTGACAGGTCGGAATGGAACAATATATCATAGCGTAAACGATCGCCTGCGATAGGGTTGTTCTTATAGTTGGCACGGAATGTCTGCCAGTTATCGTTCAGCTTCTTTGGGCAAAGTACGAGCACGCTCTTGTTGCGGTTCTCGTAATACTTTATCACTGCAAGGGCTGTGAATGTCTTACCAAGTCCTACACTATCTGCAAGGATGCAGCCGTTGTATTTTTCAAGCTTGTTGATGATGGCAAGGGCAGCATCTTTCTGAAAGTTATAGAGCTTGTTCCATACGATACTTGACTTAAAACCTGTACGCTCGTTGGGCAGTACATCTTCTGATATGTCGTCCAGAAACTCATGGAAGATATTATAAAGAGCTATGAAATATATGTATTCCGGAGAGTTCTCCTGATACACTGTCTCGATGTACTCCAATACTTTGTTGGTGACATCAGAAAACTTATCTTCATTGTCCCATTGCTCATTGAATATCTTCAGATATGCTTCTGCAGTGGGTGACGGCAAGACATTTACCATTTGGTAAACACTATTGCCGCGCTCACATCCTAATTCTGTTGTGGTAAACTCGTTGAACGGCAGATATACGTGCTGGCTGTTGTCTGCTACATGCAGAAAACCGCCCATAATGTCGCCTGTGGAATTGCTCTTAAAGCGCACTTTGCGCTTTATCCATTCTGCACACTCTTTTGCTATAGCTTTCTGTGAAAGCTGGTTGCGCAGACGGATTTCAAAATCGGTGCCGTAAAGATTGCGCTCCCGATTCAGCTTGGGAATGAAAAACTCACGTTTCTCCTTCTTGCCTTTGTCTTTGACAAATGTAGGCGAGGTAAAAATAAAGCGGAGTTCCTCTATGCTTTCCAGTTCCTTCTTTAGTGCCTCGAAAGCATAAATCGAAAACGAAGCTGCAGCCACACAAATACGACTGCTGGCAGACAACCGCGTCTTCAGGTCGTCTACCACTCGTTCATTTATATTGTTTATTTGTTTAGGAAGCTCCATCTTTATGATTTAATTGTTTCTGTAAATTCTACCTTTAATTGACATTATACATTATCTTGCAAAGGTAGTATTTTAACGGCATTTAACTAAATTGCCAAACTTAAATATTCTAAAATCAGCCATAATTTGTATCGTCTTATACTATTCTGTACTACCAATTACTATTAAAGTCTTTTTAAATTATACTCTATCTGCTATTCCAGTTGATTATTTGATGTCTTTTCAGTATAGCCATAACGTCTATATCTTTGCCTCAAAAACAGCATATTATGCCCGATACACTAACATTTACATCCGTCCATAACATCCCCGGCACCCACGCCTCCGCAGCTTTCACCTCCAAGACATCTGAAGTCTTCAAGGAGGAGCACAACATCGCACCAATCATCATCAACGACAAGATGAAGTACATCCCGTGGGGAGGTGACAATCAGATGCCGTACAATATCATCGACCTCATCGAGTCTGACGAGACAATGAGCACTTGCCAGATGTTCAACGCCGAAGTCTGCTATGGCAGCGGACTTGTCTATGACACAGAGCTTGCCATCGGCGAGAGGAACGAGGTGGAGGCCACATTCGGAACCTCCAAAAGGGTTTACCGGGCAAACGACATCAGGGCGAAACTTGACGACACGGCTGACACATGGATAGGAGCTTGCTTCTTCGCTAAAAACGTAATGAAATTCCTTAGGGGACTTCTTTGTCTCATTTTCGCAAAATTGGGTCTAAAGGCCTTCAAAAGAAGGATTTCATACAGCATTGACTACCTCATGGGAGTTTTAGACCCAACACGAGGCTGCTTAGTCAAAATAATTTAGTGAACCCTAAATACGGAGCATTTTACACAAAATGCATTTTAGCGCATTCCCAGAAAGCATTTGGCTGACGCCCATCCGCAATCCTCAATAAAAAGGATAATAACGGTTCTTTGTTTATGGTAAAATATGACATAACTGGCGTTTTTGCGTTAAAACAAGCAAACACGCGACAAATAGTTAACACTAAAATGTTAAGCGATTAAGTTAATTAGTATCTTTGCGACATGAAAAAGAAGACGATATGGACAATAGCGGTCATCATGGGACTGTCGTTCATCTTGCTGCTCTTTTTGCAACTCACGTACATCCGCGAGATGGCAAACATGAAGAAGGAGCAGTTTGACGAAAGCGTGAACCGCGCCCTCTATCAAGCCTCTCGCAACCTTGAGCTGAATGAGACTTTAAGGTATCTGGAGAAAGACGTAAGGGAGACGGAGAGGAAGGAAAACAATCAAGGCAACGGTTCCGCTGGCGCGCAAAAGGACGACGCCGACTCATCATCGCGTCGGACGGCCAACAGCTTCCGCGGCTCCAACTATCTCACCTTCCGCATGAAGATGAAGATGGACAACCCGGTGAAGATGCCGAAGGCCATGATTCTCATCAACGACAAGAACTCCAACAACGCCGCGAGCCGCTCGTTGCAAGAGATCGTGAAAAACAGATACGTCTACCAGAAGGCATTGGTCGACGAGGTTGTGATGAACATGCTCTATTCCGCCTCCGACAAGCCATTGAAGGAGCGTGTCAACTTCAAGATACTGGACCAAGACATAAAGGCCGAACTGATAAACAACGGCGTGAATATACACTACCACTTCATAGTGACCACGCAAGACGGGCGTGAGGTGTATCGTTGCCCCGACTACAGCGACGAAGGCTCGGAGTTCACTTACACCCAGGTGCTTTTCCGCAACGACCCGTCGTCGAAGATGGGCGTGGTGAAGGTTCACTTCCCCGACATCAACAGCTACATCTTCTCGAGCATCAAGTTCATGATACCCAGCGTGTTCTTCACGCTCATCCTTCTCGTGACGTTTATCATCACCCTCGTGTTAGTGTTCAGGCAGAAGCGATACAACGAGATTAAAAACGACTTCGTGAACAACATGACACACGAGCTGAAGACACCTATCGCCAGCATATCGCTCGCCACGCAGATGCTCAACGACGACAGCGTGACCAAGAGCGAGAAGATGAGGAAACACCTGGTGGGTGTCATCACCGACGAGACCAAGCGCCTGCGCTTCCTCGTGGAAAAGGTGCTGCAGATGTCGATGTTCGACCGCAAGAAGTCGTCGTTCAAGAAGAAGCACCTCGACCTTAACGAGATGGTGGAGTCGATAGCCAACAGCTTCTCGCTCCGCGTGGAGCACACGGGCGGAAAGATAAACGTGGACATCGGGGCCGTGGACTCAGACATCTACGTGGACGAGGTGAACTTCCAGAACGTGATATTCAACCTCATGGACAACGCCGTGAAGTATCGCAAGACCGACAAGCCTGTCGACATCTACCTCAAGACATGGAACGACGACAAATGGCTCTATCTCTCGGTTCACGACACGGGCAAGGGAATAAAGAAAGACGACTTGAAAAAGATATTCGAGAAGTTCTACCGCGTAGGCACGGGCAACGTGCATGATGTGAAGGGCTTTGGCCTCGGCCTCGCCTATGTGAAGAAGGTCGTTGACCTGCACGACGGTGAGATTAAGGTGGACAGCGAATACGGCAAAGGCTCTACGTTCACCATCAAGCTGCCCGTGATTCACGACGAGGACTAAACACGGTCAATGGTCTCACAACGTGAGTGACACGTTAACACCGCCGTTGGCAACATAATATACATTATATTAATATAGAACAATAACATTAAAACAGTAAATACTATGGAAGAGAAAACAAAGATTCTGCTTTGCGAAGACGACGAGAACCTCGGAACATTGTTGTGCGAATATCTCATCGCCAAAGGTTACGACGCTGTGCTCTGCCCTGATGGCGAAGTTGGTTTCCGCGAGTTTCAGAAAGACAAATACGACATCTGCATCCTCGACGTGATGATGCCAAAGAAGGATGGTTTCACGCTGGCTGGCGAGATTCGCCAAATCAACTCGCAGGTGCCAATCATATTCCTCACGGCTCGCGTGCAGAAAGAGGACGTGCTGGAAGGTTTCGACAAGGGTGCCGACGACTACATCACCAAGCCTTTCTCAATGGAAGAACTGGTTAAGCGCGTTGAGGCCATCCTCCGCCGCGTGAAGGGCAAGAAGAACCGTGAGAGCACAAAGTACAAGATTGGCAAGTACATGTTCGACACGCAGAAGCAGCTCCTCACCATCGGCCAGAAGCAAACAAAGCTCACGACAAAGGAGAACGAGCTCCTCTCCCTGCTTTGCTCCCACGCCAACGAGATTCTGAAGCGCAACGACGCCCTGCGCACCATCTGGATAGACGACAACTATTTCAACGCGCGTTCCATGGACGTGTACATCACCAAGCTGCGCAAGCACCTCAAGGACGATGACCAAGTTGAGATAATCAACATCCACGGCCAAGGCTACAAGCTCATCATCCCAGACGAGGATTAAAACAACAACGCCCGAAGCACTCCCAAACGGACACTTCGGGCGTTTTCCATGTATTGCAGGGGCGGCACCCACAGTGAACACCGTTTTTTGTTGATAATAATATTTTACAAAAGGTCGTCTGAGAATCGATTTTTTTCAACCACGTGTCTCTTTGGTCGAAATTATGCGATTCTTGGCCATTTTTATAAACCCTTAAATATCAAGCGGTTGTATTTTTTGCGATTTTTAGATGTCGCCGTTACGGTGTAATCGCGTCGCCGTTACAGTGTAATCGCGTCGCCGTTACAGTGCAATCGCGTCGCCGTTACGGTGCAATCGCGTCGCCGTTACGGTGTAATCGCGTCGCCGTTACGGTGCAATCGCAACGCCATTACGGTGTAACGGCAAAAAATCATGGTAGAAAACGCGCTGGCAAGGCATTTTCAAGCAGTTTTTTCGCTCTAAAAGGGGCTGTTCCCAAGTGTTAAATTTTGGCAATAATATTTTACATTTCAAGGTGTGAGCCTGTTGCCGTTCAGCGGATGAAGGTATATAAACGGGTGAAGCCTGCTCCCACTGGGAACAGGCTTCTATGTTTGTTTGGAATAAGTTTTGAAAATTATCTTAACGACTTATTAACGTTAAGCGTCAGCCTTCTTTGTCTTAGCTGCGTAAGCCTCAGGGCTGAGCACAGATACCGTGCTCTTGTCGCGGGCACCCTTGTGGAAGTAAACCACACCGTCGGTCAAGGCATACAAAGTATCGTCCTTGCCCTGTGCCACATTCTCGCCTGGGAAGTGCTTGTTGCCACGCTGGCGAACAATGATGTTGCCGGCAACAATCTTCTGGCCACCCCAAATCTTAACACCTAAACGCTGAGCTGCTGATTCACGACCGTTACGGGAACTGGTCTGACCTTTTTTGTGAGCCATCTTGTTTTACCTCCTGTTTTAAGCGTTAACTGATTTTACTTCTACCTCTGTGAAGTGAGTGCGATGACCATTCTTCACACGGTAATCCTTACGGCGTTTCATCTTGAACACCACTACCTTGTCGCCCTTAACGAGTGGGTTAACCACCTCAGCGACAACCTTTGCGCCTTCCACTGTAGGCGCGCCGACTGTTACGGCACCGTCGTTGTCGACGAGCAGCACACGGTCGAACTCAACAGTCTTGCCGGCCTCAACATCCTTGATGTGATTGACAAAAAGCTTTTTGCCTGCCTCTGCCTTGAACTGCTGACCGTTAATCTCTACGATTGCGTACATTTTGTTTATTATAAACGGTTTTTCCGCAAGGCGGACGACGTAATAGTGTCGCCACTTGTTTTAGCCTCCACGGACTCAAATTCTGTGCAAAGTTACATATTTTAGCTGATACGGCAATGTTTTGGCTCGTGATTTTTTCTTCTATTTCGCAATTTTATTAATTTTGCACGATGCTTAGGCAACAATAAGTAAAAATAGACAATAATGGCAATAGACAAGGAGAAGAACAAGGAGGAGTTTGAGAGCCTGTTGCGCTCAACGAAGCGCGAGGGCATCGACTATGTTATCGAGGATCTTGAGAAAGGCGGATTTTTTGAAGCGCCGGCATCGGCAGGTCATCACCTCAACGTTGAAGGCGGCCTGTGCCAACACAGCCTCAACACGTGCAAGGCGGGCCTGATGATCTACGAAGGCTTGAAAAACCTTGACGGTGCCTCGGCTGGCGAGGTGAAGCGTGAGAGCGTGATAATAGCCACGCTGCTCCACGATGTCTGCAAGACCGACATCTACAAGAAGACAATAAAGAAGCACAAGAACAAGCTCGGACAATGGGAGGATGCCGAGGGATACAACGTCAGCTACAAGGACTTCCCGATGGGTCATGGCGAGAAGTCGGTGATGATGCTTCTGCTCAGCGGCCTCGACCTGCACGACGACGAGATGCTCGCCATAAGATGGCACATGGGCGCTTTCGGGCTGAACATGAACTCCTACGAGGACCAGCGGTGCTACGACACGGCAAGGCAGGAATACCCACTGTGCTGCATCGTGCAGTGCGCCGACTCCATGGCTGCCGCGATTCTCGAGGTAACAGCCGGGGACCGCGAGGAGTTATAAGTCGACACGCGAGTGGGCAAACAGCCTGATTATATCAAGGATAATAATGATTGAAAGAATTGACAACTCCAACATCCGGCCCGTGCGCGAGTCGGACGCTGCGCGGCTTGCACAGATATACAACTATTACATTGTCAACACCACGGTGACGCTCGAACTGGAGCCTATCACGGCCGACGAGATGGCACGCCGCATAAGCGAGATTTCAGCGTCATACCCTTACTTCGTCTACGAGAAAGACAGCATAGTGCTGGGCTACACTTATGCCCATCCGTGGAAGACCCGCGCCGGCTACCAGGGCCACAGCCTTGAGACTACCATTTATCTCGACGTCGAGGCACGCCACATGGGCATTGGCCGATTGCTCGTGGAGCACCTCGAGGCGACGTGCCGCCAGGCGGGCTACCATGTGCTTATAGCCAATGCCACTGACGAGAACGACGACAGCCTCGCGATGCACGAGAGGCTTGGGTTCAGGCAAGTGGCCCACTATGAGGAAGTGGGACGCAAGTTTGACAGATGGTTGGGCATTAGCTCTTTCGAGAAGAAACTGTAAAAAAAAGACATGGACAATACCGCAAGCCACCCCAACCCTCTCGTGAGCCTTTTGCCACTCACGGTGCTTATTACGCTTGTCGTGCTCGTGGTGCGCCTGTTTCCCGACGACGCTCTCAACGGAGCCTCGCAGGTGGCGCTGATGATAGCGTCGACGGTATGCGTGGCGTTGTCGATGATAGTGTACAAGACAAGATGGGCGGTGTTTGAGGACATGATAAAGAAGACCGTCGGCGACGCCGGCGTGTCCATCCTCATCTTGCTGCTCATAGGCATGATGTCGGCCACGTGGATGGTGAGCGGCGTTGTACCCACCATGATTTACTACGGCGTGCAGTTCATGTCGCCCTTGTTTTTCCTGCCTTGCGCCTGCGTCATAGCCTCGATAATATCCGTAGTGACCGGCACGTCGTGGACCACCATCGCCACTATAGGCATCGCCCTCATGGGCATTGGCGACGCCCTCGGCATTCCTCGGCCCTACACGGCCGGGGCGATAATTTCCGGGGCCTACTTCGGCGACAAGATGTCGCCCATGAGCGACACCACGGTGCTCGCCTCGTCGATGACTGGCGCCGACCTCTTCAGCCACATTCGCTACATGCTCTACACCACGGTGCCAAGCATCTGCGTCTCGCTTGTGCTCTATCTTGCCATTGGCCTGTTTTATAACGGCGCGAAAGTGGAGATAAGCCAGTATCTCGTAGGACTGAGCACCGGCTTCGACATATCGCTTTGGACAATGCTCATACCGGTCTTCACCGGCTTCCTTATCTACAAGAAGATGCCGTCGCTCATAACGCTTCTGCTCTCGTCGCTCGCGGCCTGCGTGTGCGCTGTAGTGCTCCAGCCTCACGTGCTGATGCACATCGCCGGCGAACAGACGGTCAACGCGCGCAGCATGTTCGAGGGACTGATGCTCACCTGCTACTCCCACACCAACGTGGACACGGGCTTCGAGGCCATCAACTCGCTTGTGGCCACACGCGGAATGGTGGGCATGCTCAGCACGGTGTGGCTCATCCTGTGCGCCATGTGCTTCGGCTCGTGCATGGTGGCGAGCGGCATGCTAAGGAGCATCACCCACATGCTGCTCAAGAGCATCCGCAGCACGGTGTCGCTCGTCTGCTCCACGGTATTGTCGGGCGTGCTGCTCAACCTCGTCATGGGCGACCAGTTCCTGTCTATCATCATGAACGTGTCTATCTACCGCGACGAGTATGCCGAGCGCGGCTACCGCCCCGAGCTGCTCAGCCGTTCCACGGAAGACTCGGCCACGGTCACGTCGGTGCTCGTGCCGTGGACGGCGTGCGGAATGACCCAAAGCACGGTGCTCGGCATCCAGACACTGGTCTACCTGCCGTTCTGCTTCTTCAACATCATCAGCCCGCTGATGAGCTGCCTCGTGGCCATACTGGGCTTTGTGCCGAAACCAAAAAAATGCCAAACGCTGGACTGAGCGTTTGGCATTATCGATTGCCCTTGCCGGGCATCTGTTCTTTTTTTTTGTAAGGCTTTTAATCAAGCAAGGCGGCAACAGTCGTCGGGTTTGGAACGCGTACAGCGCCCAAGCCGGGCAAGGCCCTACTCGTCGAAGTTGAGAGTGGGAGCCTTCTCGGAGCCTGCGGCAGCCTCAAACTTCTCCATCTTGTCGAACCCGAACATTCCGGCGAAGATGGCATTCGGGAAACGGCGCACCGATTGGTTGTAGGCTTGCACCGCTGCATTGTATTGCTGGCGTGCCTCGTTGATGCGGTTTTCCGTACCCTCAAGCTGTATTTGCAGACTGTGGAAGTTCTCGTTGGCCTTTAGTTCCGGATAGTTTTCCGCCACGAGCATCAGCTTGCCAAGCGCATTGGACATCTCGCCCTGCGCGGCCTCAAACTGCTTGAGCTTCTCGGGCGTGAGGTTGCTGGCGTCGAGCTTCACTTGACCCACCGAGGCGCGTGCCTTGGTTAACGCCTCAAAGGTCTCCTTCTCGTGCTTGGCATAGGCCTGCACCGTCTTGGCGAGGTTGGGGATGAGGTCGGCGCGACGCTGATAAGTGGCCTGCACGTCGGCCAGCGCCGTGGTAGCGGCCTCTTGCTTGTCCACCATGCCGTTGTAAGCGCCGCAGGCACCAAAGCACACAAGCAGGATGACTGCCACGACAGCCAATAGTATAACATTACTCTTCTTCATAATCTTTTTTCTTTATGGTTACGTTTTGGTGTGTGAAATCACGAAATTGATGTATGTTGGCGACATGCTGTTCACTGCCGAGTTTACCAGCCACCGCCAGCGCCGCCGCCGCCAAAGCTGCCACCGCCAAAGCTGCCTCAGCCACTGAAGCCACCGCCACTGCCGCAGCTGC
>ERZ1023654.113-NODE-113-length-33862-cov-17.206141_pt1 | contig 33862 bp, 24 predicted proteins | sample MGYA00380338_ERZ1023654 | MGnify/ENA primary metagenome ERZ1023654 (study PRJEB33179, sample SAMN07448980) | human gut metagenome | biome: Human-gut; feature: Human associated habitat; material: Faeces | host: Homo sapiens | place: India: Bhopal | collected...
ATTTTTTTGGTGGGATTCCTTCAAAAAAGAGCTTGACAAAGGTTATCTAATTTTAATCCTATGATTCTTGTGGTTCTAGTCTTTAGTAAACATAGACGTCATCTTCAGGAATTGAAGATAACATATCGGATAATTTTATTCCTTTGTAAGTGGAATTCCAAAGTTCGTCGACTGTTGCTACGTCCAATGTTTCCTTATAGAATTCGCAGAAAGATATGCATATCTTTCTATTTTTTCTAAAATAAGTAATAGAATAATCTTTCCCTTTGTAGTTGAATTCAAGTTCACGACCTGTATCGACCCATTCGAATAATTGTTCTTTAGTCACTGTTGTTTCCTCTTTTCTTTATTTTCTCATATTTTCTTCTCTTAAGTTTACCTTCTTCATTTCTGTACCAGTTGTGCTGGTGAGGAACTATATGTAAGAAATAATAGTTATTATGTGTTTTATTGCTATAGAAAATAAAAGAGTGACTCAAAGAAAGTCACTCTTTTATAAATCTAAAAGATGTTTAACTTAAATTTATAATTTTATAAACTTATTTTATCACCAAGCAAAATTTAGATTTTTAGTTGCATTTAAAGTTTTTAGGAACGGCTTATTCTTCATGCCTATTATGAAGAAAATTATGTATCCGACTACAGAGATAATCAAGAATTCTCCAAGGAATACATAACCCATTGCGACCCACCAAAGATTAGGTGTAACTAGTTCCATAAGCCAAGTTAATTCTGCTCCGACTATTACGGCATTAGATATAACTGGCATGAAAGTAGCAATTAACAAATGCTTGCAAGGTATCATTGCTAAACAACCTATTAAAGTTGCACCTGTTCCAATTAATAAGTCCCAAGGACCTGCCATTGAAAGCAATAAGCCAAAAGCGTTTGAAATAAGGCATCCGACAGTTAATCCGATGATATATGCAGGATTAAAGAAGACTAAGATGTTCAATATTTCAGAAATTCTGAAATTTAGCAATCCATAAGAAGCATAGAAACACACTACTGTTAGTACTACATAAATAGCTGCTACTATTGAATTGTACGCAATCATCTTTGGAGTGAACCAAGCTTTAATTCCTGTGGCTTGGTCCTTTCCCTTGTAACTCGACTCTACTTCGTTTTCCATATTACTTTGCATAAAAAAAGCCCCCTGTTAATTTTTACGTGCGGTTTCATGGGAAGACACACGATATGGATTTCGACCTTAAAGAGAATAATAGAATACAAAAATAAAATCAATAGAAAAGTTAAATTCTATTGATTGTTTTTATTAATATCAGCTCCAATTAATCGAAGATTGTCGAAAAATTCTTCTACTGAATCCAATCTATTTAGCTTCCCGTCTTTTAATAAATAGATATCGTCAGCTAAAGCTTTAGCGGCTTGTTCATCATGAGTTATTAAATAAACAGAAGTCTTATATTCTTTAACAAAGTCTTTAATTACTTCGATTATGTTTTCTAGTGATTTTCTGTCTTGCCCGACAGTCGGTTCGTCTAAGAAGAGCAAATCGGGTTTCTTCGCTAATGCACAAGCTATTGTAAGTTTCCTTTTTTCTCCTTCAGATAATGATTGAGGATGTCTGTCATAGAGATACTCTAGATGTAATTTACTTCCTATTTCCATAGCAAAATCTTTGCTATATGAATGGAAGCATAATTCTTTTCTAACAGATGAATTAAACAATTCGTAGGTTGGGTTTTGGAATACTACGCTGACTTTTTTGAACCACTTATAACTACCTATTCTTTTTGCAATCGATTGGGTTATTTGACCATCTTTTTTCTTCACTTTCATTTGACCTGAAATGCAATTTAAAAGTGTTGTTTTTCCTTGACCATTATTTCCTAGAATAACTGAAATTCTTCCTTTCTTCATATTGAAATATAAATCATTTAATACTTTCTTATCATCGAAAGATTTATTTAAATGGTCTATCTTTAATATAGATTCATTAGATTCTTCTTTATTTGTTTTTTGACCTTCAAAAACAAACGGCTTATCATCATCTCCTGTTCCTTCGTACATTATTCCGTTATCGAGATGATAGATTTTATCGCAGAAAGGAAGAACTAATGAAGTTCTATGCTCGCAAATGATAATAGCTTTTCCTTCCTTAGCTAATCTTTTTAAATCGATTAATAGTTTTAAGGCGTTCTCTAAATCTAGATTAGCTAGGGGTTCATCTAAGACTATTATATTTTGACGCATCAATATAATTGATTGAGTAATCAACATAGCCTTTTGACCACCTGATAAAGTTTTTGTTTTGCTGTTTCTATCTAGGTGAGTATAGTCTAATGCTTCTTTTTCACGTCTATAAGCTTCCTCTTTTGATACATTATTATTCTCCATTCCAAAAAGAAGCTCGTCATGAACATCTTCATGAAATATCTGGCATTCGGGGTCCTGCATAACAAAGCCTATTTTCTTAGATACGTCGACGATGCTGTTTTTAGCTATTGTCTCACCATCTACTAATATATTTCCATATATAGTTCCTGACACATCTTCAGGGATAACTCTTGTTAAGATTCTTAAAAGAGTCGTTTTTCCGACACCGGTTCTTCCTGTTAATAAAGTAACACTTCCAAATGGAATAGAAAAGTTTACATCTTTTAAAACTTTAGTATTCCCATCAGCATATTGAAAAGAGATATGTTGAAATTCTATAGCGTTTTTAACCATATTCCAACTCCTATTATCGCACCGCTAACCAAAATTAAAGATGTTATATAAATCCAGTCATATAGCTTTGGAATGACAGGCTCGTATATTTCTTTAGGCTTAGATTTTAAATCAAAACCTCTTGTTTCAACTGATAGAGCTAAGGTATCAGATATTGAAATTGTTCTTACAAGAAAAGGAACAATCATATTTTTAAAGAAAGCAAAAGGGACATGAGGGTTTCCTCCTCTTACTTTATATGCTTTCATAATCCTACTTCTTTCAGTCATCAATATAGGAATAAAAGCAAATAAAATCATTATGGCCAATGACATAGATCTAGGTGCTCGTAATGTGTCTAAGCTTTTACCTAATTTTGTATAAGACATCCCCATTAAAGGAATTGTCGCTATTGAAATCATTGCACATCTCAAGGCAGATAATTCACAAGCTTTCCAATCTTTAGTCATCAATACTGTAACACCAGACACCATGATTATTAAGAATGCCATTCCCGTCAAACAAGAAAGACAAGCTCTCCAATAGCCGAATGCTAAGAACAATAGCCAATAAGCCAACACAAAAAGCCACATCCATGAATTGGAAGAAAAGACCATTCCTATAGGTAGTATTATTATGAAAGATAGAATGGCGAATAAAGGATAGATTTGTTTTTTGAGATTATAGCGATTCATGAAGTACGCCTTTTTTGTATAAAGTACGCATCAATAATGTGCCACAAACAGCTCCGGCAATAGACAAAGCTACAACTCCTAATGTTACGCATGTAGGAATAATCCATCCGGCATTAGTCAATTGCAAATGATCCATAGCTTTTCCTGGTGACATCAACATAAAGTACCATGCAACCATGCATAAAGTGATGACAGGAACTAAGAAGCATGATGTAAATCCTATCGATAAATAGGATTTATAACTTCTAAAGATGAGTAGTCCTAGAACTTCTCCGATTAATCCACCTATAAAGGCGAACAAAATCATTTGAGGCGCAAATACTACATGAAATAATCCCAACACTAAGGAACTGATAATTGAAGCCCCGGGTTTTCTTACTTTAGCGAGTATAACAGCTTGGAAGAATGAAACTTGGAATGCAATTCCGATCATTCCTATTCCAAAAACAGGAATAGATGCTATAAATGGCATATCTAAGCATGTTATCAACATGGCGACTGATGCGACTACTGCAAATACTATATCTTTAACTTTATATGGCTTAAAGATTTTATTCTTTGTGATGCTATCTCCATTTTTCTTCTCACTCAATGAAGTGGATTCAACATCAGCTTGAGTGCTATTTTTCTCTTCTATTTCGTTATTGTTATCCATAAGTTTTCTCCCGTTTAGCGAGTAAGAAGATACTTTAAGATATATGAATTATCAAATGAGATGATAAAAAGAATATATAAAAAGCTCGAGTTAGGTACTCGAGCTCAATATCAGCGGTTAATTAATTTTTAAGAAAGATAGATAGGGGTTTTCTATAGTTGCGTAAAGACTGAAAGTATCGTTTGTTTCCTTACAAATAACAGTATATTCTGTTAATGAAGCAACATAGCAAAGAGCATGAACACCCGTTAATCCCTTGCCGGGTGTTAAGGTGACATCGGCTGTTCCAATACTTTTCGCCATAGTTTTTGTTGCTGTAGTGGTTAAGGCTAATTCAAGCTTTTTATTAAGAAAGACTCACAAACAAATAGTTTAGAAAAAAATAATATTTATTGATTTTATTTTCTGATTTCAGCTAATTTTTCTTTAACAATTTTAACTAATTCATCACCCTGCTCTGGATGAGCAACAATATCGACCTTATCCATATCAACTGTGATAAATTGAGAAGCTTTATAAAAGTTCTTCACCCAATCATCATATCCTTCCCAAAGGAAGTGATAATAATCTAGTTTATCTTGACCTAATTCAAAAGATCTTCCGCGTTGTTCTATGTGCTTTATAACAGTATCAAAAGACCCTTTTAAGTAGACCATTAAATCAGGAGCTTTCTTAGGACATCCATCTAGTTCTTCCATCATATTATTTAGTAAGTTTTCGTATACTTCCATTTCTAATGGAGATATTCTTCCTAATTCTTGATTCTTCTTTGCAAAGTACCAGTCTTCATATATAGATCTATCTAAAACATTATTATCGTTATATAGAGCCTCCTTAATTGCTTTAAATCTAGTGTTTAAAAACCAAAGTTGAAGCAAAAAAGGATATCTTTTCTTTTGAATTTCTTCGGGAGAAGCCTCATAAAAGAGAGGAAGAATCTTGTTACCTTTAACCGACTCATAGAAAACTTCACTATCAAACGCTTTGCCTAAAGTCTTGGCGACTGTTGTTTTTCCAAGACCTATCATTCCACCGATTACGATCACCAAAATTATCCCCCCTTTAATTTATGCGGTAATAATTTTAATACTATTTTTATTTTCTAATTTATGGTTGAATGTCTAAAGCCCTTACACATTGTGTGAAGGTATTATGAGGATGTGCATTGATATACTAGGTTAAACACATTTCTGCAAATGTGCTTACACTATATTATAAATAAGTTAATATTGATATAATTCTTTAAGTGATTTGGAGATAAGTTATATGAACGATGTTATCAAAGCTTTGTTTTATGGTTTGGTAGAAGGTGTTACTGAATGGCTACCTGTTTCATCGACCGGTCATATCATTTTAGTGTCAGCTGTTCCTGGATTTAATTTGGAAAATAGATTCGGATCTGCTTTTTGGGATTTCTTTATGGTTATTATTCAACTTGGAGCAATTCTTGCAGTTATTCTTAAGTTCTTTAAAAAACTAAATCCATTATCTTTAAAACTTACCAAGGAAAATAGAAATTCAATTTGGAAGATGTGGCTAAAGATAATAATAGGCTGTATTCCAGCTGGACTGGCAGGTGTTTTATTAGAAATCTTGCTGAATGATGAGCAAACTAAAATGCTGAATAGTCCAATAGTGGTTGCATGTACTTTGATTATTTATGGCGTCTTTTTCATAATAATGGAAAGATATCAAAAGAAGAAGCAAAAAGAGTATCTAAAGTCTTTGGCAGGTCAAAACTTACCGGCTAATCCATATCCATACAAATATCAAAGTACAGAATCTTTATCTTATTTAACTTGTTTATATATAGGATTATTTCAAATGCTATCAATAATTCCAGGAACTAGTAGATCTGGTGTAACTATATTGTCAGCATTGTTATTTGGAGCTAGTAGATCAGCTGCTACTGAATATTCTTTCTTCTTATCAATTCCTATCATGTTAGGTGCATCGCTTATTAAATTAATTTCATTCATTAAAGATGGAACAGTCTTGACTGCTAGTATGAATATTTATTTGTGGTTTGGAATTATATCTGCTTTCTTAGTATCATTAGTTGTTATTAAGAAACTTATGGGATGGGTTAAGAAACATACTTTTGAAGGTTTTGGATATTATCGTATTTGTTTGGGTGCGTTGATTGTAGTTTTGTTTTGTTGTAATGTTATAGCTTAGATTGGAATGTAAATTATGGTTAAACAATATAAAAAAGGATGTGGTTATTCTTATACAGCTGGATTTTTTCCGACTATCAATCTTATCGATAATAAGAAAGAGTTGGTAAAGGAAATATATGTATCTGAAGAAACTTTAAAGACAGAAGGATATAAGAAGCTAATGACTTTAGTCGACAAGAATAAAGTTATTGTTTCATCTAAGGCTGTAGAGAAACTCGGTGGAAAAGGTAATGATCATGTCATCGCTGTATTTGATCAATATGATCAAAAATTGGATAAATCCAATGACCATGTCGTCTTAGTCAATCCTATGGATATGGGAAATTTAGGAAACATAATGAGAACAATGCTCGCTTTCGGTTATAAGGATTTAGCTATAGTTTTACCGGCGGCTGATAGATTTAATCCTAAAACTGTAAGAGCCTCAATGGGAGCTATGTTTTCTATTAGAATTCAAGAATTTAATACTTTTGATGAATACTTAAAAGAATTTGATAGACCATACTATCCCTTTATTCTCCAGACGAATAAAACTTTAGGTCAAACATACAGTGTAGAAAAGAAGCCGTTGGCTTTGGTCTTTGGAAATGAATCTTCCGGTCTTCCTCAATCTGTTTGGAATGACAACGGATTAAAAATAGAAGAGTCCAACGAAGTGGACTCTTTGAATTTGACCACAGCTGTCGCTGTAGCACTATATAACTTTAGATATAGAATAACTAGAGATTAGTTTTTCTTGTCGTCATCATGACCTTTTAATAAGTCATTCAAGTCTTTTATTTCTGAGTCTGATTCTTCTACCTTATCAGGCTCTTTTTTATTATCTTCTTTTCCTTCGTAGTTCTCTTTGTAAGTATCGTGAACATTAACTACTTCGCCACCCATCAACTCTTTTCTATTTATATTGTCGTGAACAATCTTATCGATAGGAAGGAATACTAGCTCATATACAAATGTTGATATCAATATTAAATCTAATATCCAAAATAATGTATATATTGTTATTTCATAAGCTATTAGTTCTTCGCCTATCGATCCATCTTTGTTTTGTGGGCCGGTAATAAAAGGGACTCCCAAGATGAAATCTCTAGTCCAGATAACGATCATTACTAATAAACAGGATATGAATAATAAAAGAGACGCCAATAAGACCCAATGCATGGGTGTGAACTTCTTGATACGATCCGCAAAGGATAATTTATTTTTTTGTTCCATAGTGATTAGATAATATCATAGCTTCATAAAAGAAATATGGGTTTAATTTCAAATGAACAATTATATTTTTAAAAACATATTCGATTAAATAAAACTATCCTAGAACTTTTTCTTATTAAAAAACACCTCCTTTTATTTGGAGGTGTTTATGAATTTGGTTATGAATTACTTGGTGTAAGAAACGGTCACAGTGTTTCCGTTAAAAGACATAGAAGTGAGATAACCAAAGTTATTCCACTCAGCTATAGCGGTCTTGTCATCTTCGGTGGATTCAACCTTGAATCCATCGTTGTAGAAATACTTAGTTTTTCCTGATGTATCTTCTGTAACATTAGCAGGTCTGGAAGCCAACAAAACCAATCCAACTGCTGATTGTGTGGCCTTGCTAGAATCAGATGCCTTCCAGTTTCCACTTTCCTTGGTGAACTCAGTTCCGCCCATATCGAGTGTTGATGTCATACCAGCTGCTTCGTAGACAAACTTTCCAGAGAAAGTAGCCTTTGTGTATTCAACACTTTCAACTTTCTTTGCTGATTCGATGAATTCAGCATAAGTGCATTCCTTGTAGCAGGAAGCAAGGGACAATGCAGTTAATCCCAACAAAGCAAAATAACGAAAATTCTTCTTCATGTTTTCCTCTTTCTACAAGATATATATAATTCTTGTTAACCTATTCTATACCTTACAATGATTTATTTCATTTATTTTTTTAATTTAATTGTTAAATTCTGATTAAATGCTGCTTAAGAATCGTGTCTTAATAGTTTAAAGCATCTTCATCTAATAAGAAGTTCTTCAATGATATTGTGACTATTCCTTTATCTTCTTTGGTTTTCATTACATCGTCCTTAACTATTATTATTTTTTTAAAAGAGTCGTTTATATTTTCAAGAGATTTTCTCTCTTGTTTTTCTTTCTGTTCTTTAAAATTAAGTCTTGCGTTTCTCAAGCCTAAGTCAATAAAGTAATATTTGAACTGAATATTTTTGCAATTATTGCAAATTTCTTCAGTAGAAAAAGCAAAACAAAAAAAGCAATACACGAATGTATTGCTCATATTACTCGATGGAGCTAGCGACGAGAATCGAACTCGCGTATCAACCTTGGCAAGGTCGTGTTCTACCACTGAACTACGCCAGCATCTCTTTAGTGCTTTGAAATCTTATCACCTTATGCAAAACTATTCAAGAACATCTTTAAAAATTTTAAAAGAAAGTTATCATAAGTAGGTGGTATTAATTAAATATGAACAAACAAATCACTAACCCTATTTTTCCATTTGGAGTTTGTATTCCAGATGGTGAGCCTCATGTATTTAATGGAAGAGTCTATGTTTATGGAAGCCATGATTTATTAGGTGGTAAGACTTATTGTGAAGGTAATTATCAAGTTTTTTCAGCTCCAGTAGATGATTTGACTTCTTGGTCTAGTAAAGGAATTTCTTATGATAAGAAAGAAGATCCTTTGATCACTGATAAGATAAATCAAATGTATGCACCTGATTGTGTCAAAGGAAATGATGGAAGATATTATTTATATTATTGTCTTTCAGGTAAAGGAGCTTCTTATGGATATTCGACTCCTGTTAGAGTTGCAGTCAGCGATAATCCCGATGGACCATTTAAGTTTTTAGGGTTTGTGAAGAACAAAGACGGATCTCCATATTTAGATTATTTAACTTTTGATCCAGCTGCTATCAACGATAACGGAACAATTAGATTATATTATGGAGCATGGTTTCCATTCTTTGAATATCATTTTCTCAAGCCTGTTTTAGCTTTGTATTCATCTATTTATTTTCAAAGAAAATTTAAAGAAGTATGGAAGAGAAAAGCAGATTTCATGGGATCTATAGAAGTAGAACTTGAAGATGATATGATGACTATAAAAGGTCCAGGTAAACATATAACACCCGTAAATCCTAAAGGCACTTCATTTGAAAAGCATCATTTCTTTGAAGCTAGTTCCATAAGAAAATTTAACAATAAATATTATTTTATTTATTCTTCTACTCAAGGTCATGAACTTTGTTATGCAGTCAGTGATTATCCAGATAGAGATTTTGAATGCAAAGGTGTTTTGATTTCAAATGCTGATATAGGATTGGATGGAATTACAAAGAAGAATAAGAGAAATTATTCAGGAAACAACCACGGAAGTGTAGAAAAGATAGGAGATGATTATTACATTTTCTATCATAAGATGACTCATAGAAATTGGTACTCTAGAATGGATTGTGCTGAAAAGATTTATATGGATGAGAACGGTCTTTTCAAACAAGTTGAAATGACTTCGCAAGGACTTAATCCAACTCCTTTGAGTGATGAAGGAACATATGGCTCATATATTTGCTCAACATTGACTAATAATCATATGCCTCATATTAATCCTATCCTCAGAAATAAGATGCCTGCAATAATGGATGATGGCACGCAATATTACATTCAAAAGATTAAGAACAAGACTATTGTTGGCTTTAAGTATTTTGATTTTGTTAAGGACAGAACGATATCAGTAAAAGTTAAAGGATCAGCCAAAGGTGAATTTATTATAAAAGATGGATTTGATGGTAAGGAAATAGGAAGAATAGCAATAAATTCATCTAAAGACTGGACTAGCTTTAATTCTAATCTAATTAAAGTTAGAGGAAAACAAGCTTTGTTCTTTGAATTTAAAGGAAGAGGAAAGTTAGATTTCTTAAGCTTTGAAATCAAATGATTTAGATATATCTTAGCTAATACAGACAATGTACCGAAAATAGGACTTCATTTACTTTAAATACATAATTTAGATGTTATAATAAAATTCTATGAATAAAATAACACTTGATAAAATAAAAGAGACATTGTCTAAATTTTCTCCTGAAGTTATTGAAAAAGGAAAGATGATTTATAGGCGTAAATCAGCTTTTGGATTTTATAACGATCATTTTAGAGCATCTTGCTATTTTGAAAGTGATCCTAAAAAAAGCTGTAGAATTATTTGGAAAGACTATTTCTATACTGCTTTAGCTGCTAACTGCTTTTGCAAAAACAAAAATTGCGAACATGAGTTCGGATTGATTTTGATGTGCATAGAAAAAGATTATGATGTGGGTTCGGTGTATCAAGTATTGGATTCCATTGCTATTAACAAAAACGAACTCGGAATAACGATGACTTCTGATGATGAGAAGATTTTAGATGAGATAAAGAAGCTGTGTTTTAGCTATAAAAGAAACAGCTATTATAGCAGTTCTGTGAAGAGCGTTATGGATAAGATAATGACTCCTTTTAATAAATTATCATCAAAAGGTAAAGCTTATGCTATCTATTTCTTAGCTCTTAATTTTAGTGATTTTGGTAGAACTTATTCATCATATAACGAATATGATGAAGATTTATTTTTACAAGAATTGAGTGGACTTGTAATGTCTAGTAATATAGATTCCGTATCTTTGATGAATTTGTTTGTCTTAATTTTTGAATCCGTATCTTTCTCTACACTCAGTGATTTAAGAAAAGGAACAATATTAGCTGTTTGTGGGAATACAAGCTATGAGACAATAATTAAGAACGCATATTTAAAAGTAGTCTTAGGTAATCCTGATAAGGAAAAGGATTTTAATAAGATAACTCAAGTAAATCGTTTCGAAGATTGTTTTAATGAATACACACCCTTAAAGTTTGTTGAGTTGTTCATTAAAAAAGGATATTTAAGTTCGAAATCAGCCGAGCCTTTGCTTAGATATACATTATCGAATGGCGATGATGAAATGCTAGTGACTTTGATCACTAAATTGATGAACGAAGATTGTCTTACTAAAGAATTGAAATATGAAGCCAAAGCTTTTAATAGAATATATCAAAACAAATTATTAAGCCAAAAAGAAATAGATACTATGGTATCTAAAATATTGAAAAATGGATGTTGTAATTCACGTGTTTATATTGATTTTATAGATTTTCTTTCAATGGATGCCAGAAAAGAAGTCGACTTATATTTGATTGATAACGAAAATGTTTCGACTTTTGTTAAATTGTATGAAAAGATACCTTGCGATAAGTTTAAATTGACTGATTGTTCTTATGAAGATTATTACTATTTAGGTTTAAGAGTTCCATTGGCTTATCAAAAGAAAGTCTTTGATAGAATTAGCAAATTATTGGATAAGTTTTGTGATGGAAAAGCTAGAGACAACGATTTAATCAATGTTAAATATAGTCTTTTGTTTATGGATAAAGCTTATCCAGAAGTATGCAAAGCTTATCTATTGAAGACTGAATTTAGAAACAATGTTATAAAAGAATCAACATTGATAGATTCCTATTTTAAATTGCTGGATAAATATGGGCTTTTAATAAAGCTAGGATATTTACCATATGGAGGATAGTGGTTATGTTCTTCTATAATAGTGATTCGGATTTTTTAACTGTCAAGGAAAAGAATCTATATAAAGTTTTTAAAAATTCTTTGGATACTGAATATAAAATTTCATTTTCGTTTGATCAAGATGTTAATGAGATGACTTATTTGGCTATCAAGAAAAAAGAATTCGAAATGAAGAATTCCTTTCCCGAAGTAATAATAGCTAAAGTGGATAGTTTGAAAAGGACATCATATCCATATAGTATGGAGTCTTATTCTAAATGTCTTTTGCAATTTATATCAGACAAGGAAAAAGATTTGACAGATGCGGATTTAAATTTACTTTATGGTGAATCTTTTGCACTTATTAAAAAAATTACTTCTTTATCTCGAGAACAAAAAGAAAAAATGCTTTCTGTAAGAAACAATTTCGTTAACTTGGTCGAGTATTTTGGAAAAGAAAATAGTGATGAAGAAGATGAATCAAACGACATCTATACAATGCGTGATTTATTCAAAGACAAAATAGATGTGTTTATAAATTTTTCATGCGATATTCGTTCTGATATTTCTAAAGATCCTAGTATTAAAGTCGAAGTCAGTTATAAGACTAAGAATGCATCTTATGATATTGATCCATCAAAATTCCAAGCTTTTAAAAAGTGCTTTTTTCAAGATGAAATATATAATTATAGAGGAAAGAATTATAAATTTGCAGAAGATGATTTTACTGAAAATGGCAAGCGACTCAATGCTGCTGCTATGAAATATTTCGAAGTAAATATGTTTTATTACGGTAATTACATATATATAAATCAATTTAAATTATTTTCTTTTTTATATGATTGCCGAGGATGCAGTATTTATTTCGACGGAGAAGAAGTTCGTATCGATGAAAATATAGAAAAAGGTGACGTGTATTTGGAAAGTGATGGAGTCCCTCATTTAATTCCTCCTATTGATAAAAACAATAAAATTATCTTTGCTAAGAAAGGAAAAGATAGAATCATAATAGATTTAAATAAATATACAATTGCTATCTATAGATTTGAGAAGAATGATTTTGCTTTAATCTATGATTTCTTTTATGAAAATGGAATGGATTCATTTAATTACATCAAAGATATCTTTGTTAAAAAGCTGCTACCGACCATAGGTACTTCTATAGTAAAAATAGATTCCGAAAAAGAAAATAACAATTTCACGATTAATCTTTATATTGATTTAGATGAAAAAAATCAATTGATTACAAAAACTATATATAAGATTAATAATGTCGAAGTTGATAGAGATAAGATTCCGTCTAATCCATATTTTGATGCTTGTTTAGGTGCCTATTCTAAAGGGTTAAATGATTTAAATCTTAAAGAAAGTGGAATAGAAACAGACTTAGGTGTTGTCTATTATTTCTTAAAAGCTGATCTATCAAACATCAAGAAAGTGGCTAAGATTTTTTTGTCCGATGTATTAGCGAAGATGAAGATTAAGAATAGCTCTGTGATATCGATAAGTGTCAGTAGAAATGCCGGTTGGCTCAATGCTACCATTGATAGTGAAGATTATTCACAAGACGAACTTAAAGATATGCTAGCTGCATATAAGAAAAAGAAGAAATATTACATACTCAATGGGAATATGATTCTTTTGGATGATCAGTTAGGAAAAGTTTCTAAAGTTATGGACGAGATTGACGTAGATTTCGATACTTTAACAGCCGAGCAAATTCCTTTCTTCGAAGCTTTTAAACTCAAAGATTCTGGAAATGAAAATCTTCGTATGCAGCTCAGTAATGATTTGATGGGTGCCATCAAAAATGTAATAAATTATAAAAATCAAAATATTGAATTCGATTCAAGAATAGAAGCGAGTTTAAGAGAATATCAAAAAGATGGTATCAAATGGATGCTTTCTTTGTATAACAACAATTTGGATGGAATTTTAGCTGATGATATGGGATTAGGTAAAACTTTAGAAACTATTGCCTTCATCTCTAAAGTCGATAAGAACATGCCTATATTAATAGCTTGTCCTACTTCAGTTGTTTATAACTGGGCTAGGGAGTTCAAGATGTGGAATCCTAGTCAAAGATGTGTGACTATAGAAGGAAACAAAGAATATAGAACAACAAGAATAGCAGGCATATCAAATAATGATAAGACTGTTTATGTTACCTCTTATGATTCTTTGAGAAATGATTTATCTTTGTATGAAGGAAAGAGTTTTTCTGTCTTCATTATCGATGAGGCTCAATATATAAAGAATGCTTTAGCTTTGAAAGCTAAAGCAGTAAAGAAGATTAGTTGTTTAAATAGATTTGCTTTGACTGGCACGCCATTGGAAAATAGATTATCAGATCTCTGGTCTATTTTCGATTTCTTGATGCCTGGCTATTTAGGTGATTATGATGAATTTAGAACTGAATTTGAACAACCCATTACTGAAGATCCTCATTGTGAAAAACAAAAAGAACTTCTTTTGAGAATAACGCCTTTTATCTTGAGAAGAACTAAAAATGAAGTGCTGAAATCATTGCCTCCCAAGACTACTTCAATTATTTCAGTTACAATGAATGAAAAAGAGAGAAAGCTTTATGTAGCTTATTTGCAAAAAGCCAGAGAAGCTTTAGGTGCTGATATCGGAAAGATTTCGTTCTTAGCTGCATTGGGCAAGCTTAGAGAGATATGTGTCGATGCTTCTTCTTTCTTTGAAGGTTTTGATGATGAATCTTCTAAGCTATCTTTGGCTTTGCACTTGATTCAAGAATCTATCGAGAATGGACATAAAGTCTTAGTATTTTCTTTCTTCTCTAGTGTTCTTCCTAAGATTAAAAATAAGTTAAAAAATGAATACAACATCACTTCAAAAATAATTGATGGATCGACAAAGAGTAACGATAGGGTGTCTTTAGCTAATGACTTTAATTCTCCAAGTGGTGTTAAAGTTATGTTAGTATCTTTAAAAGCCGGTGGAACTGGTCTTAACCTCATTGGAGCTGATACTGTTGTTCATTTGGATCCTTGGTGGAACTTCGCAGCTGAAGAGCAAGCGACAGATAGAGCGTATCGTATCGGTCAGACAAAACCTGTTACGGTCTATAAACTCGTCTGTCACGACTCTGTTGAAGAGAGAGTAATTGATCTTCAAAACGCTAAGAAAGAGTTGTATGATTCAGTCATCAAAGATGGCGATAACGTATCTAGTATGTCTGAAAAAGACTATAAGTTCATCTTGTCTTAATCGAAAGTTGTTAGTTGTAGATAATATATAATTTAAGCATAAGAAAAAGCCCTGAATTGATTCAGGACTTTTTATTTATGATGCAGGCTTAATTAGTTAATTAGCGCTGGCAGGCTCGATAAGGATAATAGGTGAGCCGTTGGAGTAAGTAATACCGAGGACATATGTACTATTGGGGCTGAGGAAGACATAGATTCCAGATTGTGTTCCCCCATATTGGAATCCTTGTTTTTGAACATAAGCCAAGTAATTGGTCAAGAATGTAGTAGCGGCAGATGAGGAGCTGGCGGAGCCGACGATCATAGTATATCCGTTAGCATATTTAGATGCCCAACCATCTTCTGCATAGTTAGAATCGAATAAGAAAGGAACAGTTGCAGCTTCAGTTTCACCGATAGCAGAGACGATATCCTTGTAAATAGCTTCGCTTTGCTCTTTCCATGAAGTAGGCTTTACATAAGCTTTGATGGCTGAGGATAAGTCAGCTGTTGTAGGATTGACAGCTGCAGTATCGTATGCGAATGTCAAAGTTTCAGTTCCTCTCTCATAAGCACTCGTGTTGCTGTTGTAGATTGAATATGTGTAAGAAATTGATTGAATAGTTCCATCATTATCGGTGTGGAAGACCATGGTGCTAGGAATCATTCCTTCACTTGCGGCAGGACCAAACAACATTGAACTGCTAATACCAGTTGCCAATGTAGTTCTAAGTACATAGTCATTTTCTGATCCTAATTTTTTCTTCAAAAGTGCAGGGCTCAATGCAGGAGTGAAGAGATCAGCGATATGACCTTCTACATCTACGTTACGTGCAGTCAATGAATTGTCATCTTCAATCTTGAAAGGTGTAACTGCATTATCAGTAGCTTCCTTCCATCCTCTTACTAATTCATTAGAGCCTGAGGATTGCTTAACGATAAATGACTTATTAGTCTTATCGTAATAGTAAACAGCACTGATAGCATTTAAAGAAGTTCCTTCTACTGTCATGCTTGAAGTCATGGAGAATGAAACGGATCCGTTGAGCTTCTTCAAACCTTCAGCAATCTTATCTTCTTCAGCTTCTTGTGTGTATGCTGTTGGAAGTGTAGGTGCTACTGAATCACCGTTTTCAATTGTAGTCTTGAATGTGATTCCACCTTGGATGCTACCAGTAGAGCTGTCTCTAAAAGCTACTGTATAGTTGAAAGATTCGACCTTATCATTCGATCCGAGTGTGACTGATAAGGAGTTATATTCTCCACCGAAATCATCAGCACTTAAGAAAGATAATCCGTAGAAAATGTTTTCGGCTCCGATGGAATATCCAAGATACTTATATGTGTTAGATCCTTTGACTTTTCTAAAAGCCTTGGGGTTGAAAACTTCAGTGTTAGACAAATCAGCGATAGCAATATCCCAAGTGTACTTTTGTCCAGAGTCGCTTGTCAAAGCACCTGAATCATAAACCTCATTAGCAGCGGTCAAAGTCATATATTTGACTTGAGTTGAATCACCGACATAATAGCCCATGGATTCATTGCCGACTAAATTGTTACCATCAGCATCTTTTCCACTGTAGACAACTTGGTGAGTCGAGGCGATGTTTTGACCATCTTTAGTTCCATAAGCTACTTCAGCATATCCCAAAGAGGAAAGAGGGGTGTGGTATTTAACAGGCTTTGAGACAACATTTGAAATTTCATCATCAGTCAAAGAAGCGCCTAAGAATGCATCTCCGTCAGCTAAGACATCTCCGAAAGTGTCGGAGACAGCGGTACCTATATCATTGAAATATATAGGGTCAAACTCTTCAGTTAAGACTTTAGTTCCGGTTGAATCTGCTGATTTCTTGTAATATGCGGTGAGACTAACTTCAACGCTAGTCTCATCTTCAGAAAGGTAGAAATAAGCAGTTCCACCTTGGACCAAGGTAGCATATTGGAATCCGACAGCACCTGCAATAGTCTTTAAAAGTGTAGTGTTGGTGGTGTAGATATCTCCAGATTCTTTATCGACAGACAATCTATTCTTGGAAATCTGTCTACCGATTTGATAAGCATTGTTGTAGCTGTCTAGAGAAGTTTCATAAATGAGAGCTCCAGTTGTTTTGTCTTGATCTGCCATGACTTTGTCCAATACGATATCAGTATCGTTAAATTCAAACATGTAAACTGCTTTATCTGAGTTTGTTTCAGAAGGATCATAGCTAGGTAACAAAGCGACACCTTGTCCAAATCGATTAAACATTACATAATCTTTGTTGAAGATGTCAGTGTATTCTTCACCTTCTAAGGTGTAGTTAATACTAGCAGCTTTGGTTGTTTTGAGCTTGCTCAATACCTTATAAACAGCGTCTCTATCCGCGGGTTTTTCAGTAGTAGTACTGTCACTGGCTGAGGGCTTAGGTTCTACTGTTGAAGGTTGAGTGGGTGTAGTTGTGGGTGTAGTAGAATCATTCTTACAAGCAACTAAACCTAAGGTGCAGAGTAAACCTAAAGTAACAATTTTTCTTAATTTCATAATTTAAAAATTCCTTTCTACTTGGGATTGCGAAACAATTATATACCTTTTTCATAAAAGTCAAATAGTTTATTTGTGCTATGAATGTGCTTACTTTGATTTTTATTTATATATACCTATATAGCGATTTGAATTTTTATCTTTGTTTTATTATTTTTGGGTTGACTTTCTAACCTATAAAAAACTACAATCTCAAAGCTATTGAGGATAAAGGAGTTTTTATATGAAAAAAAGTTTTTCTAAATTGATAGCCTTGCTATGTCTCAGTACTCTTTTAATGAGTTGCAATGAGACCAGGCCTACTACCCCTGGTTCTACTAACAACACGGGTAATTCTTCTAACACAGGTAGTGGTGATAAGAAAGATTTTGACGACAAATCTGCTTTGAACGTAAATCTTACCATCCGTTATAATGGCGTAGAAGACAAGACTGGAACTTATGGACTTGCTTCCATTGAAAGCCGTGATAATGTCACTGGTGCAGTGACAATCTTAGTTAAAGCCAAAAAAGGTTATGGTTTGTTAAATGTCATCGCACGTGACAGCCAAAAAAAGCGTATTGAAACTACTAAGGGATCTATTTTTAAATTGACCGAAAAGGTTTCTAATGCAAATGTAACTTATGATGCGACTAGAATTAATCTCACTTTGACTGATTCGGATATAAACGTAAACCTTTATATGGGTGATGATGCATCAGATAATTTAAGTGATGAGAATTGGCAACTTATAGCTGACTTAGGTGATTCACCTATTATATCTGCTGATGTCACTAGTCCTGATTTGAATGCTTACTTTGGAGCTTCGTTGAATTTCTCTCCATATGGATATTATGGTAAGAGAAACGGAGATGAAAAAGAGCCTAATTATGTTTCAGCTCACTGTTATTATAATAGCAACGATTATGAGGCTTTTTCTTTCGTTAAAGATGAGACTGGACATATGGCCTATACCTATTTGGGTGCTGATAACAAACAAGGGTATCAAGTTTTGACGAGTAATGGTGGAAATCCTATGGCTTGGGATTCCACATTCCTTGGAAATGGTGGAAGTGTGAACTTCTACACCAAGAATCCTTTTGAGTTTGCTTATACGCCTTTGACTAAAAGTGAATATGAAAGCCATAGTTTGACTAAGATTGACTATCTCAAGAGAAGATTCAACGCTGTCAACGTCGGAGATGGAACTGTGAAGTTGACCACTAAGAGTGATAATGGATATGACTTTGGAGAATACTTTATTTTGGTTCTCGCCTATTTCTATAACTCAGTTTATTCTGGAAACCTCGATATAGACAGTGCTAATGATTTCAGCCTTGAAATCATTCTCGATCCTACTAATAAAGTTATCAATTCAGTAAAAGGTCAGTTTACAGCTCCTTTCAAAATCAGCGGACAAAATAAGACTTTTACTTATTATCTTGAATTGACATCTTGGAATGATGCTCCTGTATCAGAGGGACTTCCTGGTTCTTGGAATTCTCAAAATGATGCCATTACTTCCTACTACACATCTATCCATAAGGATGATGGCACTAAGAATTCAGTTTTCGCCTATCCTAATGTTACTGCTATGACCAGTGAGGATATGACCGCTGATAAGGTTGATGGAGCTTATCCTGAAGTCAGTGCTGCTGATCAGATTTCTGAAAGAGACTTGGTAAAGAAGATTCAAGAAGGAAATTATTCTTTAGATGTCGATTCTAGAATGGTCATGGCTGATGGTTATCCTTCTGGTGTTGGAACTGCCGATCAAAGCTTTGCTGGAACAGCTAAGGTTGTTTTGAATGATGGTGCTTCCTACAAAGGAGTTCATTCTACTTTGCCTGCTGTCAAAGAAACTTTGAAAGATGGAAATCAAAACGATTATGATGTCGTTTTGTACGATGATGTCTATGCATTTGGAAACAAATTTGGAACTGAAGATAAACTAGCTGTTTATGGTGCTTATAGTGGAGCTTACACTTCCTTATCGAGCAAAGGCTTGACCGAAGCCGATTTCAACAAGGGCTCCGGATTTGGATTCGATAGACAATTCTTGAATTTGAAGAGTAAAGATGAAAATTCTTATACTTACTATAGAAACTTCAAGGAAGCTAACAACTATTCTTATGCTCAGTCTACAAACGTATTCTCTCAGGTAACCAATCCTTTGGATTTTGCCTTTGGAAGCTGCCCTAATTCAGCCGATACCACTTTGAGTGCATTGTATGGTTATGTCAGTGGAAGATCACAACTCAAAGACATCACTATTAACGTTGGCACTGATGAGGTGGTAGTAACTATAAATGGATGGTCGCGTGCTTATGGTTCTAACCTTAATTACACAGCTACATTTAGATACTACAACATCGGAACTACAACACTTTCTTCTGATGAGCAAAGCTCAATAGATGCTATTAAAGCTTTTATTGCTAAGTAATGGAAAGGAGGATATTCAATATGAAATCAAATAAACTATTTATCAGTTTAGCTACCTTGGCTGTCGTTGGTGGATTTGCCGGACTTTCTTCATGTAATACTTCTTATGATGCTGGTTTACTTTCAGGAAAGAGCAGCTATTTAGTCGAATTGAAAGATAATTCCGCTTCTACTCGTTATTCTTTTAAAGCTAAGATGGACAAGACTTTCGGTGTGGCTAATTACACTATCACCGATACTTTTGAAGGAAGCTTGTTCAATGGTTATGCAGTGACCTTCAATTCATCTTACAAGAATTTGGTTAAGTCTTTCGATGTAGTAGAAGATGTGATTTTCAATCAGACTTATGGACTCCCTGATACTCAGGCAACTGATACTGAGATAGGAATTGGTGATGATTCAGGAAAGCCTACTGATACTGATCGTACTACAACATCTTATTCTCGTGCTACTATGCGTCTTCAAGATACTGATATAGAAGCACCTAAGAAACAAGGTGATGGAATGACTATCGGTATTATGGATACTGGTCTTTATGCCAACCAAGTAGCTGTCACTGCTGATGATAAATACGATGAGAAAGCCTTCCGTCCTATCACTGGAGAAGCCGCTAGCAATGTCTCTAGATCTAAGGAAGATATGGATGCAGTCAAGAATACTGCCGGCACTCATGGAACCAATGCTAAGTATGTAAATAACAAGATTATTTGGGAATACGATTATGCTGACAACGACAACAATGTCAACACTACAACTTCTAACTCTCACGGAACTCACGTCGCTTCATTAGCTGCTGCTAATGGTAAGACTTATGAAGGTGCAGCTCCTAATGCTCAATTGGCTATTATGAAGGTTTTCTCTGATAATAGCTCAGGTGCTACATCTAACGCTTTGTTACATGCATTCCAAGATGCTGCTAACTTGAAGTTAGATGTTATCAACCTTTCTTTGGGTTCAGCTTTGTTCCAAGTCGATAACAGTGAAAGCGATAGAGAAATCTATAAGCTTGTAAATAAGCTCGAAGCAGCTGGAACACAGGTTAACTTCGCTGCTGGTAACGATGGACGTGCTTCTTATGCACGTAATTCAGGATTCTTTGCAGATACAATTACCTTGGATACTGTAGAGCCTTCTGAGTTTGGAAGTTACGCTTTGCTTTCTTCACCTAATATCATCGCTTCTTCCTTCCTCGACAAGTCTTACCATAAGAAGTTGATTGTTGGAAATAGAAGCACTTCATTCACCGATCAAAATACTGATTATCCTATTGATAATTTGTTCGAATCTACCACTGAATATAAGTATGTATACATTGGTGGAGCTGGTGAAGAGTCTGAATACAACAATATTCTTCAAGGAAAGACAAGATTCGAAGAACCTACAATCGCAGTTGTAAACCGTGGTGATATCTCATTTGTCGAGAAAGCTACTAATGCACAACACTTTGGTGCTAAGGCTTTGATCATCGTCAACAACCAAGCTGAGGATGGTGGAAGATTCAACCTTACAACTGGTGCTACTGAGCCTATTACAATTCCTGTCGTCAGTGTTCCTAAGACTACTGGACAACAAACCTTCGGTTCTGCCGGAACCAGTGAAGGTAAAGTCTCTTATGATAAGAATGGTAAACTCGAGGATAACGACAGTGCTAAGATGATGTCTTACTTCTCATCCGATGGTCCTGCTACCAACCTTAATTTCAACCCTGATATTACAGCTCCTGGAACTGATATCTTAGGTGCTATCAACGGTGAGTATGGAACAATGTCTGGAACATCCATGGCAACTCCTAACTTCTCTGGAGCTATGGCTACCTTGTTATCTAACAATCCTGGAACTACCGATGAAGAGAAACAAGCCTATACAGATCATATCATGGCTCGTATCGAGTCTACTGCAACTCCTTTGCACGATGACTCCTTGCTCCAAATCTCTTCTTCTCGTACAAAGAAGGCTTTGGATGATAACGGACAAGTAATCGATAAGAACATCGGTGGTGCTTGGGACAGTAAGAAAGCTTCTACTATAACAGGTAAAGAAGATTTCGCTGAGAATTCAGAAGAATATAACTATGCTTCACCTAGAAGATCCGGTGCTGGTATGATCAACGTCGAAGGAGCTTTGAACAATAAGGTTTGGTTGGAAAGCCAGGCTGGTGATTCCACTGCTTCTAATATTAAAGGCGATGGAAGTGCTAAGATCCAACTTGGATATAAAGAAGGAGATAACGATGCCAATATCGATTTGACCTTCATCACTCATAACGAGACTGAGACAGCTCAGACTTATGATGTCAAATTGTATGTTGCAGTTCCTGAAGCACGTCTCGGAATCTTGGGTTCTGATATCGAGACTTCTGGTATTGATACAAGTATGTTGGCTAAAGGATTGCCTACAACTTATATGCAATCCACCGATGACCATATGGTCGCATTCGATACTATTAAATCAGTTACTGTTAAACCTGGCGATAGTCTCTTGAATGTTCAAAAGGATTACAGCAACGATCCTTACTTGACCGACTATATTAATGAGTATTATTCCGATGGTACTTATTTGGAAGGTTATGTCGTATTAGAACCTACTGGCACTACTGCTAATAACGCTTCGACTGATACTACACTTCGTATTCCTTATATTAAGTTCTACGGAGATTATTCAAAGGCTAGTGCAGCTGAAAAGTTCGATTTTGAGAGAACTGATGATTCCACATTGAATTCTGATGTCATGGCTTCAGTCGCTCATAACATCTCTGGAGGAAAGCCTAATGCTGACTTCGGATCACAAATCTATGGTACCGACTATAGCTCATATTTGAAAGCTGATGGTTCTTTGGATACATATAACGTAAATGATCATTTGAATAAGATTGCAGCTGGATCTAAGACTTTGGAAGACTTCAACTTTGCTAAGCTTGGAACTGATACTGATGGCAAATTGTTCGAAGAAGGCAAGCATGATGGAGTCTATGCCGGTGTTGAAGGAAAGTCTGATTTGTTGGTCATCAAGCAATTCATGAATCGTTCCTGCTACAACGGAAAGGTTACTTTGAAGGATGCTTCTGGAAAAACACTTCAAACTGGTTGGTTGAGAGATTACATCTATTCTTCTAGCGACGATAGCAATGATGATGAAGATATGCTCAAGAATGAAGATCCTGCTAACAACGGATATCAATTATTGAAATCCTTCGTCACTGAGTCATTTATCTCTTCTGGATATTATGTAGCTATGGCTACAGTCGCAATACCTATGAAGGATGCTTCTGGTGATTCTTTGCCTGCTGGTGATTATACATTGCAATTTGACTACAAACTATTTGCTAAGAAGTCCTCTACTTCTACTGAGAACATAACCCAAACAAAGTCTGTTAAAGTCACAGTTCCTGAAAAGACTTCTAATCCTACTATTAGAAGTTATGGAAGACTCGGTAACTTCTTGGTGATATATGTCTCTGATGATACTAAGTATATCCGTTTCCCTGCTAACGATAAAAATAACCAGACTTCTTCTGTCGCTTCAGTTGTAAACTACAAGTCTTCTACTGAAATCACACGTTATGTCTTGGTACCTACATCTGCTATAGTAAACGGATATGTCCGTGGAACTGCTGTCGGTCAAGATGGTCAATCTACTGAATTCTTAATCGACACAAAGGGTGATGGAAACTATGGTTTGATTGGTAACAAGTTGGATAACATCGAGATGTTCTCCTTCCAGACAAAAATCGATGATAAAGCTTCTACGATCAGATTCGATATGACTGTTTTAGGAAAGAATGGAAAGACTTATACTGCCTTTACTTCTTCATCTAACCATGGTGCTATAGTCCATCTTCCTGCTGGAACTGAAATCAAGAAGATTGAAGGTATCACTACTAGAAACAAACAAGATGTCCACACTGAGATTGATGCTTCTAACTACATTTATGACAAGGCTTCTGGTCAGTTGACTATCAAGCTTCCTGCCAGAGTATCAAGCTTCGTAATCCATTACTAATCATTTGTTAGTTTTATAAAGCCACTGGTTTATACCAGTGGTTTTTATTATTGAAAAATTGTATGTTAATAAAGTATGAAAAAGAAAAATAATGATTATGAAAGAATTAACTTCCATGAGGAAGATGATCCTAGAGATAAAATTTTCGGACCATATTTTTGGGTTAGGATTGGAATAAGTACATTCATAACTCTGTTAATCTTTTTGTTGTGTTATTTTTTAGAAGGAAGAAATTTATTGATTGCTTCTAATGCTTCCTTTGGAAACTTAGCCATTATGCTTTGCTTTGCTTTTTGTTCTTTCTTTAATAGAAAAGGCTATTTCGATGGTATGGGTTATGCTGTCATGGTGACTTTTAGTTTTGTCACAAGACAATATAGAGGTAGTTATGGTGATTATGTCGAATATATGAAAGAGAGAAGAGGTTTATCGGAGGACGGTAAATGGCCTTTTATGGCTTATTTGATTATGGCTGGAATTTGGCTTATAGTTGCTATGGTTTGTTATTCTCTTTTTAAAGTGTCTGTAGCCTAGAAAAACTATAAAAACCCAAAAAAAAGAAAAATAACCAATTATTAAGGTTGACATTAATTAGTAGGCTTTTATAATAATCAAGACTTTAGCAGGAGGAAATTTTGATATGGAAAAAATAATTCAAAATCTCCTGCAGTCATGGAGGTTTTAATATGAAAACTAAATACAAAGCTGGGTTACTTACTTTGCTGTTAGGAGTTTTCTGTCTCGCTAACTGCAAATCTGACCCTTCCACTAATAGTAGTAACACTGGTGGAAGCTCTCAACCTACTGGTGATGTTACTGAAGGATATACCGGTGGTGCATCTTATGTTACTGACGCCGAAGCTAAAGCTAATATTCTCGGCCAACTCGAAAAGTATGCCATGGATACAAAGCTTACTGGTATTCCTATTTTGAGTGACTCTAGCAGCACTTATTATCACAAACGTGTTCAACTTCCTAAGGATGCTAATGGAAAGAGCTTGGGTTATGTTCAAGGATATGGAACTGGACTTTTGAAGGAGGGTGCTTTGGATAGCACTGTAGCTTTTGATGACCCTGATGGTTTCAGTGCTTATCACAGCTATTTGCAGACCTTCGATACTCAATGTCCTACTAAAATCAACGGCATGGACGGAAATGATACCCGTATCTCTAATTTCTACGGTTATATCTCTTCTGCTTTCTATGATTTAAAGCTTGTCAAGGCTAAAAACTCCACTGAGTCTGATCCTAGATACACGAATGATTTTGAGTGGTATCCTGTTTTGGCTAAGGTTACATCCAAGAACTCTGACGGAAAGCCTTTAGCCGTCGATGACAACGGAAACACTTTGAGTGTTTCTGATTCCGGAAACGGACTTCACTCCAAGTGGCGTATTTATGTCAAGACCGGTGAAGATGGCTTGAAATATGCTACTGCTAGTACTAAGAGATCTAAGTATAACGGCAAAGGTGTCAATGTTGAAGACTATGTCTTCGCTATGAAGGTTTTGCTCAACCAGAAGGATGCCTATTATCGTTCTTCCTCATATACCTCCGGAACTAACGAAATTAAAGGTGCTGCTTCTTATTACAACAAGACTAAGAATATTGGACCTGTAGCTGGAACTCATAATGATTCCACACATGAAATAATCGATAACGATTCAAACTGGAAAAATGTCGGATATCAAGCTGGATACGATTCCGAAGCTGGTGCATATTATGTCGATGTAACTTACAACGTTCCTTGTGATCGTTTCAATGCCATGTATCAAATTGCTGATTCTAACATTGAACCTATCAATCCTGAATTCTACGGAGAAGTTACTGGACTTGATCCTACCACTGGTGGTGGTGCAAAAGGAAAGTCCTTTAATCCTAAGCAATATGGTGCTCCTAACGGAACTAATGGTAGCGAAATCGTCGACTCTATTCTTTCTGTTGGACCTTATGTCCTCACAGAGTGGAACGATAGCAGCAAGGCTATCTTCAAACGTAATGATGAATGGTTTGAACGTGTAAACGATAAATCTATATATAGAATTCCTGGTGTTTGTATTCGTATTACTACCCAAGCACAAAATGACCAATACTGGGGAGTAAAGCAATTCACTAATGGAAATGGATCTTTGGATTCTTCATCTAAGCCTGGAAATACAACTGAATACAATTCAGGACTTGATAAGAATGGAAACATGATTGAGACTCCGGGTACTTCAAACTGGAAGCTTTCCGTCAACTCTTGTACTCAAGATACATGGAACAAGTTGTTTGGACCTCAAGGAACAATCAAGCAACATTCTCAAGCTTCTGATATGTGGGATGTCAAGCCTATCATGAGTAGCTCTGATTTCCTCGATGGCTGTTTCTTTGCTATCGACCGTCAGAAGGCTGCTACTGCTTCAGGTATGTCACCTGCATATGAGTTCTTCTCAGATGCATACTATATCGATCCTCAAAAGAAGGTTGTTTACAATACAACTCAAGCTCATAAGGATGCAGTCGCTGAATATTATCCTGAAACTTATGGATACAACAGCGAAGCTGCTGCAACATTGTTCACTAAAGCAATTAACACTTTGTTAGCAGATGGAACATATAAGGCAGGAGACAAGATTACTTTGACCTCACTTTGGATGAGCCAAGCTAATATCGATGAGTTTGGAGCTTCAGTCACAGGTGATATTGTCAACGCCTTCAACGATGCAGCTAAGAAAGTCAATGCTGCAAACCCCTTGACTTTGGTAATTAAGAACGAAGTCGCTTCTAACAAGGGTGATGTCTACACTCCTATCGGAGAAGGTAAGTTTGATTTCGCTTTCGGATCATTGACTGGTATGAACTATAATCCTCTTGGAATGATGGAAGTTATGAAGTCAGACAACTCTTCTGGATTCACTTTGAACTGGGGTGCTGATACTTCAGCCAATGATGGAAAGAGCTTGATCTACGAAGGAAAATCTTGGTCATTCGATGCTTTGTGGGAATCTGCTGTTTATGGTGTTACCGTCAAGGATGGAAAGGTCACACTTCCTTACATCTACAACGATAAGAAGTCTGGATTCGTTCAAAACTTCGATGATGTTACCGGTGATTTGAGTGAACTTGAATTCGATTTATACTTTGATGTCGATAAAGATTTGCAAACAGCTGCCAATATGACTATCAATTCATTCCAGGTAGCTATCACCTTCTATGGAAGTGATGAGACTATATATTCATTCGTTGTAGACTTGGTTAAAGAGAAGGATGAGTCTGATCCTGACAAAGATTCAAAGGTTATCTTCACTCAAACTGACACAGCAATCACTGCTAAGTTGGATGTAAAGAGCCTCTATTATTGGGCTAATGTTGTCAAGAAGAGTGATGGTACTATAGATCCTAATTCCGAAAAGTCTGAGAAAGCACAAAGAGAAGCAATTAACAATATCAACGATGGTAGTATTGGTCGTAATATTGCTATGAATGCTTACTTCACTGTTAATATGGAGTTCGGTGGATTTGAATCTATTGCTACTTTGAATAATACTTACACATTTATTGGTGCTGCAAAAGCTGAATAAAATTGATTTAATTCAATTGTTTACTAATATTATTGTGGTTTAGTTTTTAGAACGGCAAGAAACTATTTTCTTGCCGTTCTATTTGTTAGATAATATTAAAGTTAAAGGAGTTGAAAATGAATGACTAAGTATGTTATCAAACGTGTGCTGCTAGCTTTAGTTACGGCATTCATAATTATTTCATTAACGTTTATAGTCTTTACACTTATACCACCAGCATCTCCTAGCGGAATGATCAGTGATCAAGTGGCATACTATAATGACCAAGTGGATAAAGGTTTCTTCATAGTTTCGAACACGGAACTAACACAATATGGAAAATATACTTTCACATATGTCGATGGTTCTGCTGTGACTCATTATTACTATATTAAACCTGCCATTGAACAATATTGGGCTTGGCTTACAAACGTTGTTACAAAGTGGGATTGGGGTGTGTCTTCCTCAGTTCGTGTCAATACACCTGCTATTCAGTTGATTGTTGAAAAATTGCCTGTTACAGTCAAGATTAATGCTGTGGCATTAGTTTTGTCTGTTCCTTTGGGAATCGCTTTGGGTGTATTAGCTGCCTTGAAGAAAGGAACATTCACCGATAAGGCTATCACAGTAGGAATTATCGCTGTTGTTTCTTTGCCTTCCTTCGTTTTGATTTCTTTGCTTTTGCTCATATTCCAAAAAGTTTTGCCTTCTTCTTGGCCTGCTATAGAAGCACCCTTGGAAACTAGAGTTTTGGGATATGTCATTCCTGTCTTAGCTAGTTCTTTAGGATCTATCGCTGGATATGGACGTTTTGTACGTGGTGAATTGGTCGAAGTCATGTCTTCTGATTACTTGCTCTTGGCTAGAACTAAAGGTTTGACCAAGACTCAATCAGTCGTTAGACACGCTATGCGTAACGCCATGGTTCCTGTCCTTCCTTCAATCTTGGCTGAATTCATTTCAGTCTTAGGTGGATCGGCAATCTTGGAAGGTATGTACAACATTCCTGGTATCGGTAACTTGTTCATCACTGCTATCAATGGATTGGATTACAACTTGTTGATGGTCGATATGGCAGTGTTCACAACTATCAGTTTGATGGCTGCAGTCGTTTTGGATCTATCTTATGGATTCTTGGATCCTCGTATACGTATGGGAGCAAAGAAGTGATATGGAAACTAATAAATATTCATATACAGATAGCTCGCATGTCGAGCATGCAGTTGAAATTCTCCCTGAGGATTTGAAATTAGTTCACACTGAGAAAAAGATGCACGATGTCGACTTGAAAGGTAAGACTACTACTTATTTCAAGGATATTCTTCATCGTTTTATAAAGAACAAGATTTCTGTCTTTGGATTTATTATCATAGCATTGATAATTTTGGGATCTGCTATCATCTCTGTCTCTATGCCTGAGTACAACATTACTAGTGCTAACGCTAGTGAAATTGGCTTGGCTGCCAAACTCTTCCCTAAGGGAACTGGATGGTGGGATGGATGTGTTTGGAAAGACAATTATATCTACGACACTGAAAATAAAATTCCTGTCGATTTGATCACTGGTGAACCTATCAATAGAAATGCCTATCTCGAAGATACAGCAAAGTTCACTTATGATGCTCCTATCACTAATGCATCTAGATTTGCTACTGATGGCGGGTATTTAGCAGCTCGTTCTAACAGTGAGAACGCTGGAAGAATTGAGTCCCCTGCCTATAATTTTGATTTTACTAACTATGAATATACATTGACTTACACTTTGACTGATGAAGTCACTGGTCATAAGGAAGAAAAGTACAATGCCACCAAGCCTACTTATGATGTCTATTTGAGCCAAGTTGTCGATGGAAATAGAATTGAAACTTCTGTGGCAACTGGTTTAACTAACTTTGGTAAAGACTTAGCTTTAAATTTGAACTCCTATTCAGCATTACAAGGAAAATCCTTTGCAAATGCTAATTTGGTGCTTAGAGCTCAAAGTGGAAATTATGCTATCTATTTGCGTAAGGCTAGCATGACGACTACTGATACTAACTTTGTCGCTGCCGACTTCAATTTCGATTCAGCTAACGATATGTTGCTCAGAACTGATGGCAAAGGTATTTGGAACGTCGCTGGAAATACTTTGGGTGGTCTTTATATGGCTACTGTTACCAAAGTGACATTCCGTTTTGATACATATGAAGATTCATATGGAAATCTTGAGAATCAGTTGATTGGATCTACTGATTTGAAGGCTTTGGCTGATGACGATGCTATTAAGATTTATACTGATGAAGCTAAAACTAAATTGGTTGATTTGAAAAATATGAGTGTCGATGAATTCACTAAGGCTTTCTCGAGAAAGAATGGTCAAAGAGTTTATATTGATATCTTGAAGGATGGTGAAGTTCCTTTCATCATCGATGACAATCCTATCATTGTCAAAGCTACTTCCGGTAAGGTCAACACGGTTGAATTCTATGTGACTATGACTAAATGGAAGAAGCTTGGATATTCATCTTATCCTATCCATATTCTAGGAACAGATAAGAAGGGTTATGACTTGTTGAAGGTCACAGCTACTGGTACTTTGTATTCTTTAGGAATGGCTGTCTGTGTCTTTATCTTCTGTTTTATCTTCGGTTTGATTTGGGGTTCTATTTCTGGATACTTCGGAGGAGCAGTCGATATCATCATGGAACGTATCGTCGATATCATCAGCGGTGTTCCTTTAATGGTTCTCTTGACTTTGTTCTTGGTCGTCTTTGGTAGAAACTGGTTCATATTCATCTTCGGTATGTGTTTCAGCGGTTGGATCGGTGTCTCGGGTATTACGAGAACGCAGTTCTATAGATTTAAGCGAAGAGAATACGTCTTAGCTAGTAGATCCTTGGGTGCTACTGATGGAAGACTTATCTTCCGTCATATCTTGCCTAATGGTATGGGTACAATCATCACTTCTACAGTCTTGATGATTCCTTCTATTATTTACTCTGAAGCTGGACTAGCTTACTTGGGATTGGGATTCACCGATATCACTTCATTAGGAAGAATATTGAGCGATAACCAAGCATACTTATTGACTGATCCTCTCTTGATTCTCTGGCCTTCAATTATCATCGCTTTGTTGATGATATCATTTGAATTGTTTGGACAAGGTTTGAGAGATGCATTCAACCCATCGACGAAAGGAGCTTAAAAATGGCAATAGATTTTAATAAATACGATAGAATCGATTATTCCAAATCTCCTGTCGTCCTTTCAGTCAAAGATTTGAGAGTTTCATTTAAGTCTGATTCTGGTATCGTTCATGCTGTCAGAGGAGTCTCATTTGATTTACATAGAGAAGAGACTCTTTGTATCGTCGGTGAATCAGGATCTGGTAAGAGTGCTACATGTAAGACCTTGATGGGAATTCTATCTAAGGAAGCTATCATCGAAGGTGGTAGTGTCATGTTCCAAGGTGAGGATATGACGAAGATTTCTGAAGATGAATTCCATAGAATTCGTGGAAACAAGATTGGAATGATCTTCCAAGATCCTCTTTCTGCTTTGAATCCTATCATGAAGATCGGTCCTCAAATTGTTGAGACTACAATGGTCAATAGAAATATTTTGAAGAGATACTTCGAGAATTATATTTCTAAAGAACATACAGCATATAAGAATGCTATCACTGTTAGAGACTATACGATTTATCAGTTGAAGAGTGAGCCTGATTTCTATAGAACAGATGAGTTGAGCAAACTTGATGATGTTCTCTATAACCTTAAGAAAGACGGAAAATCTGATAAGGAAATCGCTGAATATAGAAAACAAAGAGAATCTGAAATCAATGCTAAGTATAAAGAGATCAAGGCTAATAATAAAACTAAGATTGCCGAAGCAAAGCAACATTTCAAAGATATAGAACCCGGCCTTAAGAAAGCTTTGGAAAACAAGAAGAAAGAAGCTAAAAAAGCTACAAAGCAATATAAGGCAGAACTTGTTAAGAAGAGAGACGCTTCTATCAAAGAATGTGAAGTAAAGAAGTCTGAGATAAATAAATCTTCTTTATTTCAAGAAGAAAAGAATAAACAGATTGCTGAAATCGATGCTGAAATTAAGAAGATAAAGTATGACTTTGAAAGCCATACAAAGATTTCTAAAGCTCAAGCTAAAGAAATGGCTTTGAAGGTCATGGAGGAAGTTGGAATTTCTCAACCTGAAGAGAGATTCAAGCAATATCCGTTTGAATTCTCTGGAGGTATGCGTCAGCGTATAGTCATCGCTATCGCATTGACTGCTAACCCTGAAATTTTGATTTGTGATGAACCTACAACTGCTTTGGATGTCACCATTCAAGCGCAGATTCTCGACTTGATTAACAAGATCAAAGCTGAGCGTCATATGTCGGTCATATTCATCACACATGATATGGGTGTCGTTGCTAGAATGGCTGATAGAATTGCGGTCATGTATGCTGGTAAGATTGTTGAAATAGGAAAGGTCTGTGAGATATTCTACGAACCTAAGCATCCTTATACATGGGCTTTGCTCTCATCTATTCCTGATGTAGATTCTAAAGAAAAGCTTGATGCAATTCCTGGAACACCTCCTAACCTTGTCAATCCACCTGTGGGAGATGCGTTTGCTGATAGAAACAAATACGCTATCGGACTCGATTACAAATATGAACCTCCTTTTTATCAAGTGTCACCAACACACTTTGCTGCCACTTGGTTACTCTATGAAGGAGCACCTAAGGTTGAGCCACCTGCAATCGTGACAACTCGTATTGCAAAGGCTTTGGAAAAGGAGGAAGAATATGAGCGACGTGGAAAATAAAAAAGATAGTATTTCTCCAAGTGAGAAAGCTATTCAAGATCTCAATTCCAACTCTTTGGACACTGCTTCTGGTGGAAGCAGAGTTGTAAAAAGCGTGATGGCTGAAGATGATGGAGAGCATAGTTTTGATGAATCCAAGCTCGAGATTCCTGTTCATAAAGGACATGTTAAAGTAAAGCCTGAATATACTGATAACAATGTTATCCTTTCAGTCAACCATTTGAAAGTCTTCTTCCCAATGGGAAAGATGGGACATAAGTTCTATTTGAAGGCTGTTCATAACACAAATTTCCAAATTCATAAAGGTGAAGTCTTTGGATTGGTCGGTGAATCTGGATGTGGTAAATCAACCACAGGAAGATCTATCATCCGTTTGGAACAAATAACTTCTGGTTCTATTTATTATAAAGGTGTCAGAATTGCAGCCGGTGATAGATGGAATCGTAAGGAGATTAAATGGTCCAAGATTAAAGGTGAAGCTAAGATTAAAGAAATCAAAGCTGATTCTAGTCTCAGCCAAGCTGAAAAGGATGAGCAAATCTCTAAGATTAAGAAATTTATCACAAACACTAAGATTCAGCAAGAAGCTAGAATTAGACAAATTCATTACGATAACACTCATGTCGATAAACGCTTGATGAGCGAAATCCAAATGATCTTCCAGGATCCTATCGATTCATTGGATCCTAGAATGACTGTCGAAGACATCATTCAGGAAGGATTGAAGATTAAGGGTTCTTACAATAAAAAGAAGAATCACGAGAAGGTTGTAGAGGCTTTGGAAGAAGTCGGATTGATTCCTGATTTTTGTTCTCGTTATCCACATGAATTCTCTGGTGGTCAGCGTCAGCGTATCGGAATCGCTCGTGCTTTGGTAATGGAACCTCAGCTCTTGTTGTGTGATGAGCCAATCTCAGCTTTGGATGTCTCCATTCGTGCTCAGATTATCAATTTGCTTAATGAATTGAAGGTTAAGAGAAATCTCTCAATCATGTTCATCGCTCACGATTTATCAGTCGTCAAATACTTCTGTGATACAATCGCAGTCATGTATTTCGGTGATATGGTCGAATTAGCTTCATCCGATGAGTTATTTAAGCATCCTTTGCATCCTTATACAAAGTCTTTGCTTTCCGCTATTCCTCGTCCTGATCCTTTATTAGAAAGACATAGAAATAGAATCAAATATGATCCTAAGACTATGCATGACTATTCTAAAGAGAAGCCTACATTCCAAGAGATTGTTCCTGGTCACTGGGTGTTAGCTAACTCTGAAGAAATAGCAAAATATAAGGAAGAGATGAAGCATGACGACATCGTCAATGCCGAGAAGGAAGCAAACGAAGCTAAGATTGAAGAGCAGATGAAAGCTCAATTAAAACAAGGTAAATCTTTGGAAGAAGCTGCAGCTAATGTGGCTGAAGTCGAAATTGATTCAACCGAAAAAGAAGCTGTATCTCAATCTATCAAGCCTTCTAAAGAAGCTTCATTCAAGAAATTATTTAAGTAAATATAAAAGCTATGCCAAAGTGTACTGCACCCCTCTCACTGGACCAAGGAGCAATAGCAATGATGGATGGATTC
>ERZ1023654.126-NODE-126-length-31002-cov-32.464181_pt1 | contig 31002 bp, 46 predicted proteins | sample MGYA00380338_ERZ1023654 | MGnify/ENA primary metagenome ERZ1023654 (study PRJEB33179, sample SAMN07448980) | human gut metagenome | biome: Human-gut; feature: Human associated habitat; material: Faeces | host: Homo sapiens | place: India: Bhopal | collected...
GTCCTGGTGCCTCCATGTTGGCACGGATGGAGTATTACGCCCGTGTGTCATTTGCGCCCGCTGGTGCCTCCATGTTGGCACGGATGGAGTATTACGCCCGTGTGCCATTTGCGCCCATCCTGGTGCCCACTTTGTTACGTTATACACTTATAGTAAATCACAGATTTTAGAGTTTTTGCAGCGGTGCAACACTCCTGGCAGCTCGTTATAGACTTTATAGCATATCACAGAGATTAGGGAATTGTAAACAAATGTAAATAATACATATTATAAATACATACAATTGTATATAAACGTTAAAACAAATATATATGATAACTTTTTTAATTGAAAAATTTGGTTATTACAATTATATGTAGTACCTTTGCAACTGTAAACAAGAAACAAATAACAATTTAGATCGGGTGGCAACCGTAAATTCAGCTTATAGATTATGGCACGTATCACTAAAAAACAGGAGTTCGACGAGCTTTCAAAGTTTGGCTGCGCTTTCCTTCAGACAAACAATTATGGCGGTTATTGCATCGTTATAGACGATGGCGGGGAAGGGGTATTGTGGCGCGACTGCACCAGCAGAAACGAGCACACGGCACAACGATGGCAGCGCATCAAATATACTTGCCCGCGTGATCCTGAAGCTGAATGCCGTCCGTATTTTACAATATACGGAACGCGTTATTATCTGGACGACTTCATGCGCTGCGCCTAACCATACCGGGGAGGCTCCGGCCTCTCCTATTATAAATAACATATAAAATTACAACATTAAAAATACTTTATAGATTATGAGTACACCGAATTTTGCATTAAAGAACGCTTCACGATTTTTCGTTTTTGGTATGCCTGTTTATTATACACAGGAGGATATCGACGAGTGTGAGCTGGATCAGGACCTTTTGGGTAAGTATGACGAACTGGACACAGAGGCTAATTATGTAGCCGACAAGGCCAACGTGGCCGGCGAATTGAAGGCGAAGGGCTGGCACGATATAGAGGAGTATGACGGGGACCGCAGCTACCCTACAACTCTTTTTTCAGAGAAGACTAAAACCATCTGTTTTGGCGACACTGAGGTATATGTTACCATGCAAGCCGGTTGCACGTCCGGCTATTACGAGGCAGCTACTTTTGACTGGTCCGCAAAAGTAGAGGTTAGCGGCATGATAGAAGGATGGCACGAGACTTTCGAGTATGAGCACGACGAGCTGGAGGCCGACGACGTGATCCGCGACAACTGGTACGACAACAAAGGACTCAGCAAGATTCACGCTGCGCACGTCATCCGCAAAATCGAGGCTATTATAGACGACTTGAAAAATGAGGCTGAGCTTGCATTCTCAATGTATTGCGACGAGGAAATGTATTGCACGTTCCTGGCTTTTAACGGCGAGGCCGGCTACAGCAAAATCGGTAAGCGCCTGTGGCAGGAAGTAGAAGAACAGAATAAGAAAACCGCTTAAATCATATCATCATGGCACCAACTATCACAATATCACGCACAGCGGGCACACGTGCCCTTCTGACGGCTTTATTTGCCATCGTCGTATTGCTCGTCACCCGCACAGTTAAAAACGTTCTGACGGCCCTTAAAACGTCCCGTCAGTGGCTCCGGACTCAGCACAGCTTTTATGGCGAGGATGGCGACCCCATCCAGTGCACCGGCTGGCAGTTCGTCGGCTACAACATCATTGCAGTAGTAGTGGCAATTTTGCTCTGCATCGAGTATTGATAAACGCCTTATTATAGGCAGATAAAAATATCACCAACTTTTAAGACTTTATATAATTATGGCACAGATAGTATTATTCAACGTTACCAACGACGAGAAGTATTTTCCCCAGCGTCGAGACATGTTCAACGATGCACGATGGAGCGAGGCTAAGCGCCTCCTGGCACAGGCCCTGAAACTGACAAGCAAGGAGGCGGACCTCCACTCGTCGCGCTTCCTTCAGGACAGGATGGTAGCCGGGGACTTTCCGGCACCGGCTGGAGGCTATCACAACGGCATCACATGTATAGCAAACAGCGGCGAACACAGCCAGCAGCGAGGCGAGTTTACGGTGTACGATATTATAGGCAGCTCTTATATTTACGAGGCTCCCACGGGCGATCTGTGTATTGCCAACATTCCGGAGGATGGCCAAACGGAGTATTACCGCATCGTATTGTCTTACTAAATCATCTAAAATTGAGAATATTATGAACCAGATATTTGTTGAAGCAAAAAATCTTATTTGCAACGATGGCGAGGTGTGGCTGTGGAAGTCTGAAAGCATGGAGATGGTACGCCATTTCGCAACCAAAGAGGACGCACAAAAGTATATAGACCTGTATCACCAGTTGAGCCGTGAAAAAGGATGGAAGGAAGAAGCCTACAGCATCGGCACGGAGGATGATTTTATGGCGGCCGCGAAGAAGTTTGAAGCCGACAAGAAGACCAACGAGGTGAAGGAGTACGGCAAACACGTTGACGCATTAATAGAGCGCCGACAGCTCGAAATTAAGGCCCTGGACGGACTTGTTCAGGTGTGTCGAAAGTTCGATGGAAAAGTGCTGAATAAACGCTTTCATGATGCCATACATGAAGCTACGGGCTTTTATAGTTCGTTTGGAGAATACCGCTTCGAGCTGAATTGTTACGACTATTGTCAAATTGTAGAATATCGCCCTAACGTCTCATTGTCCGCCGACTGGAGCCACGGCATCAACCGTTACACCGGCAAGAAGAAGGACGTGAATCCGAACGTATGGCAATGGGACACAGGCGACCGTTTGGAGGCAGAAAAAGCCGTTGTCGTTATAGAGCACTATAAAAACGACCGTCTGGAGAAGATTGAGAACCTCAAGGCATCAAAAAGGAAGTATGCGGCATATCTGAAGCTGGCACGAAAAGCGGAGGCGATAATGAAAGAAATGGAAGGCTACGACTACGAGATCCGCGAGTTTGCAAAGGAGAAGGCATTAAGCCAGTATAGCCATCACTCTTACTTCTGGAAGGGCTATTAAATCAACATCACGGGCTGCACCTGGCAGCAGGGCAGCCCCTATTATAGAACACATAAAATTTTGAGAAAATCATGGACAAGAAGAAATATATCGACGTGTTGACCGAACAGGCAAGCAAGCATCACAGACCGCTGGAAATGGCCCTGAGCGACTTCTGCGACTACCTTATAGAGTTCTTTAGTATTGAGGCATTTAAAGCTGGCACCGTTGAATATAGCCAGCACGTCTTGAGCTGCACAAATAAAAATCCCTACTTTGCGGGATTAGCCTTCCAGTGGCTCGACGATGTGGCAACGGCGATGGAGCGTGGCCAATGGCTTGACGTGTTCGGCATACTGTACGAAGAAATGTATCTGAGTCGCGGCAAAGCATCGAAGACAGGCCAGTTCTTCACTCCTCAGAGCGTGTCGGAACTTATGGCACAGATCAGCGGTCTGGGAGCCGGCGACCACGGCAGGGTGAATGACTGCGCAGCAGGTAGCGGACGTTTGCTCCTGGCTCACTACATGGAGAAGAGCAAACTGGACCATTCAGCTGGCAGACGTTTCGAGTATGTGGCACAAGATAGCGATCCTATTGTTTGCAAGATGTGCGCCCTGAATTTTATGGTACACGGCATGTATGGCCGTGTGGAGTGTCGCGACACATTGCGTATGAACGAGCCGACGGTGGTGTACGTCATTAACGAAGTGAAATATCCGTTTAACACGCCTTATTATAGCGTAAGAACAGTATTAGTGAAAAATCAGAAAAAATGAAAACATCCAGCACAATTCACTCTTTCCTGCTTAGTGAGCAGGAAGGACACACACTCCTCACGGCTCAGGAATATCCCTGGAGCGTGTTGCAGGTGATACCGACCACTCCGGCAGACTTCGACCGCACAGTGGCAGTTCTCAAACAGCGAGGCATGGTAGCCTATCACGACATCGACCGCACATTCTGCATCATCCACCTGGCAAGCGGCGACCACGACGGACAACACCCGGAACGGCATATCATCATCACTCAGAACCACATGCAGATTATCGAAGACTTGAAGGACGTGATGGCACAGGCCGCAGTGTGGTACGAGACGAATATTATAAGAACCCTTAAAAACGACAGAAGATTATGAAATTCAAAACAGTGAAAACGATATTGATGGCTGCTCAGAGCAATCAGCAGCACGGAGTAATCAAGACACACAACAATGACGTGTGCTTCAGCTTCGTGAACGGCGACAGCGGCGAGGACGACATCATCGGGTATGACAGTGATACGGAGATAATTTCGGTGTTGGGCAAGGCTTGCAATAGCTACATTGACTGCGAGGCAATAGAGACCATTGAAGTTTACAAACAATAAGTCCTCCCCCATCCCGCGCCCGGCACGGCCTTTCGCGAAGGTTCGACCTCTTCGGCGGGAACGCATAATCATAATCTGAGTATTTTTTGTTTAGCTGTTGGCGGTTCGTGAGGATAGCCACAGCACAATGCCCACCACGGCAAGGCGTGGCACCAGGTTCGAACTCCTGGATGGGCGACCGAAAATAATAAAATACGCATTAATGCACAATTTATGCGTCGTTTATTTGGTAGTTATAAATATTATTGCTACCTTTGCAACAGATAAAAGAAACAATATTAATCATTAAGATCGGGCGGCAACCGTTAAGCGGCGTTACAATTATGAATACTACAATCTTAGAAGAGGCTCAGAACTTGAAGGTACGTTTCCACATTGGACGTGGCGGACAATTCCACAACGCAGGTTACAAGACTTATGAAGGCACCGTTAATGGTCTATCAGATTGCTTCGGCGATGCTTTCGTTATTAGTGAAGACGAGAATGACAAAACTCTGCCTGATAGCGAGTGGCAGCTGGTGGATGGCGGCGGAAATGTCATCCTTGCTGGACGTGACGAGATTGAGAGCGAGACGGGCATTCTGGATTGGGATGGCGAGTACGATACCGACATCGTTCGCAATCTGTCGGAGTGTGACGATGACGAGTACCAGATGATACTCGACGTTGCGGAACGTGGCGGGTATGTAGAGAAGGCTGTACTGGCATACGTTTGCAGCACGCTTGAAAAGTTGATGGCAACCCAAATTAAGGTATATCCTTCTAATATGGAAGTGTTCACTCAGGATGGCTGCGTGAGCTTGATGCGCGACGACTTCTCTGTATATACTAAGGACGAAGAAGATGAGGTGCGCGAGCTGTTGGCAGACAAGGGCTTTATCTCGGAGTCTATAGACGAGATCATTGTTAGAATGGAGATAAACGAGTGGTTCAGTGATGAAGAGGAAGAGAAAGGATAATTATTATAGACATTTTCACAAATTACATTATTCAGCCCTACGTATCACGGTGAAGCGGAAATAATATGAAAAAAGAAAACCTGAATATAGTAAACAATGAAGTTGAGAAAGTGTACGAGCTAATCAATGAATTGATTAGTAATCATAGCTTAGATATGTTAGACTTGGCTTATCCCAAGCACGATGGCGAGCAAGACGCTGACGCTGTAGCAGACATGATGCTTCGCCAGAGCGCAAACGGATTGTCTAAGGCTTGCAACATTCTTGTAGAAAAACTCACAGATGCTATTGGAGATGAAAATGAAGTAAAATAAATCTATTCAGCCCTCGACATCACGGTCAAGTCAGAAATATGAAGATAAATGCAAAAGGTAGTGATATATTTCGCAACAAGATGGCTATTACGATGTACGATAATATGCGTGATAATAGCGATGTTTACGAAAGCGGAGTAGATAAATACGGGATGATATATTTCGCTTACCTTAATGGCAACATTAAACGATATAAGAGAAATGAATTTCTCAAAATGGCAAAAGAAAACGAAGTTTGACAATTAAGCCCTCGCTATCACGGATAAAGCATTAGATATGAAATTACAAGACTCTACAGAAAAAATAATAGATAGAAGAAAGGTGTATTACGTAACTATCTATAATAGCAGACACATGATTGTTGCATTCTTAGGCAGTAGTTTGCATTACGTTTCATCAAGAACTGATGCTGCTTTGTTTGATACGAAAGAGGATGCAGAGGAATTGATGAAAAATGCGGAATCAAACGGAATCTGTAACACGATACCAGATTTCGCAAAAATGACGGTTTCATCTGATACGCAAGTCTTACTCCAACATTGGCATTTCTAGCCATACAATACCCATAACAAAAATTAAGCCCTCGACACCACGGTTAAGTCAGATAAAGTAACCACAATATAGGCAAGATGGAAAAAGACCAAATAATTTATGACCAGCGTAAGGCCATGGGTGAGAGCATCCGCGCGATGCGCACCGCCCAGGGTTGGGAGCAGGAGCAGCTCGCTCAGATCGCGGGCATCACCACCGCAAATGTTCGCAGCGTGGAAGCCGGTAAGTATGCCGTGAATATCGACGTGCTGAACAAGATAGCGGGCGCACTGGGCGCAGAGCTGAGAATGATTGAAAAGTAAAAGAGTAAAAAGAAATATTATGGCAAAAGAAAGATTTGAGTTGACATCGGGTAAGAATCTGATGTGGACTGTTACGGACAACGAGAACGGCATCGCGATTGAGTTCCGCGAAGGTTTGTTTAACGAGACCCAGGAGGTAAAGCTGATTGCTGAGTTCACTTATGGCGACGCTCCGAGAATGGCACGTATCATGCGCGAGATTGGTGACTGGATGGCAGAGAACCATGTGGAGGTGGCTCTCAGCGACTGGAAGGCTCGACGCTCGGCAATCTGGAAGCTGTCTAACGAAAAATACTGGTTGGCTATGGCAGCAGATACCAACAGCCTGATGTTGTCGGATATGGATGCGGAGCACGCTGCGTGCATGTTGTTTGCCGAAGTGTGCGACTGGGCAGAGCTCGAGAAGAACGTGGATCTGACAGCAGCCGAGGAGGAAAATCTGAAGGGCGTGTTGTCGGAGCTGACGGATAGCGAGGCGTGGGAAGTGTTCAAGATGCTGCACGTGTTTTGGAACTACAAGAAGGACCAGGGAGACATGATGCAATGGGCAATGGACGTGACTTGGTGGCCGGCATGGTTGCCGGAGGAGTTGAAGCGTTCGGAGCTTGCTGAAGACGATGACGATATTATAGAAGAGAATTAAAACGACGAAATTATGGAAATTATAAAGAGTGGAACACCGAAGGCAGGCAGGCCTGCCATCGGTGGCAAGAGACGACAATATGTAGTGACAGACGATGTGCACGAGTGGATAATGTCGCACGGTGGAGGTAAGTACTTGACGGAGACCATGCGCTGTGTGCGCACTACGAGCGGAGGTAAAGGTGCTGTGACAGATTATGCGATGTGCATTCTTCGCGCTGCCACTTGCTTCGATTTTGAGGTAGACCTTACCGAGCCTTATGCTGACTTAGGATTGAAAGCCCGCGACATGATATTGTCGGAGGTAAAAGAGCCTGAGACTTACCATGTTTACAAGGACGGAACGTGGAAAGATGGTGTTTTCAATAATAACATTGGCTCCCTTGCTATCAGTTCATCGTCAGAATGCCCTGAAGACGAAAGCAAGCGACGTTATTACAGGCCGTCGGGAGACTTCGGGGATTATAAGCGTATTCCTTACAAGCGGGTGAAGGCAGGAGACTATTGTTTGGTTAATCGGTATGTCGACGACAAAGCACGAGTCGTAGGAGTATTGGCACAAGTAGAGAAGTGAAAATAAATAATAACAATAATAAAAACAAGGTGTTATGACAACAAAGAAGGTTTATCCGTTTATTCATGCAGAGATGTTCGACCTTGAAGACAACAACGACAGAAAGAACGTGACGTTTGACGCGCGAGAGGTCGAGAGCTACGAGTCATGGTCAAGTAAAGATGATGAAGAAGGGAACGAGTGCGTACAAGTCAATTTCAAATCGGGAAGGAAAATGTGTCTATACATGGAACTCGATCAAGAGCTTTACCCTGGCTACAATCTGATTACTGCAATCGACATGGTGCAGTACTCTCACTTCTGGCACGACAACGAGGACTCTACGTCGGACGAGGAAGAGGAAGAGGACTAACATTAAACTATGTAACTTATGAAAAAGATTATCAAGTATATTATAGCTGCATTGGCAGTCGTAGCCGTAGGCGTGGTGCTATTCTCGTTATTAGGTGCAGGCGTTTTCCTTTTGCCATTGATTGGTGGAGCATTCACAGCAAAATAGATACTCACGTTATGGGGATGGTGAAATTTCACTATCCCCAGGACGAAACAAAAACATTTTAATACGTTCGGATTATGACAGACAAAGAACTGAATATGGCGATATTGGAGCAGTTGTATAACATTGCTCTTCGTGAGTGGGCGTTGATGGAAAAGAATATCACTGGCAGTTTTACTGCTCGCGAGATAACAAAGCATATTGGCAAAGAGTTAAAATGGGGAGGGTTTGATGTATTGCGGGTGCATAAGGTAAGCATCGGTTCGTTTAGTTGCAAGTTTACAAACAACGTTTTGTTTGATATTGTAGCTCGTTTCGAGGTTCTGGCAGGTATTGGCAGCAAGCGACGCTTGTTTGTAGCCGAGGAAAAAGGCGAGGAAGTGGGGAGTGTTACGTTTACCGTTGATAAGCAAATCCGCGAAATATGCAATTTTGTTGGCGATGATAAAGACTTTTATCAGTATATCTTTATAGACGCTGTACGAAATTGCCTTGTTGCGACCAACGGTTATAAGTTGACGGCACAGCCTATAATGATAACAGAAAAGGTCGGTGACACCTCGGAGATGCTTATCAGTGCAGCAGACTTCAAAAAGATGTGCTCAAAGATGAAAGGTAAGACCGAGTATAAGATGATGGCACGTAAAGAGCATGTTTATTTGGATTACGTTACAAAGATAGAGTTTGATGGTATATTATCAAGCGTAAAAAGTGATTATCGCTATCCGGAATGGGCAAAGATATTTGAAAAGACAAGCCGCGATTTGTGCGTGTCTGTTACAGGCTGGCAAGCGGTGCGTAAGTTTGCTAAAACAAGGGATGCGGAGTTTATAGGCATCAAAGGAAAACAGGGGGATGACTTCGTTATGTTTGAAGCGGACGGAGCAATTATGAAGGCTTCAGTTTGTGATGAAATTAAGCATAGTTTTAGTGTGCTATTAGCAAAGGATGTTGTTATGTCGGCAGAAAAAGCAGGCATTATGAATTTGTTTTTTGGCAAAGATGCTTCGCAGACTATTCAGGCACACGATGAGTCCGGCACGATATATATCTTTGTTCCCGGACGAGTTGACAAAGGTATTTATATAGGCGAGTATGTTGGCGATACGATTGTCGTTCCGCAGGTTGATTTTGATTTCGACTTGTTACAGTGGCTCGCACCTATCACTGATAATACATCAGAGAAAAAGCCTGAGCCTATCCAGGTAAAGGAAAGCGACAAACCGAAGGCACAGCCAACGGAAAATAAAAAGAACGCTCGAAAACGAACAATGGATGATAGTCGAAAGTTTACCTTTGCGGCTGTCGGCGTGAAGTCAGGCGACAAGATCACGTTTGTGGATGGCACGGAGGTTGTGGCAGCCGAGGACAACAAGGTGGCGTACCTGGGCAAGGAATATACCTTATCCGGATTCTGTAAACAGTTCATGCCGGAGGAAAAGCGCAATAAGTCAAATAGTTATCGTGGCTGTGTGTTCTTTTATAAAGATGGTGTGAAATTAGAAAAAATATTCAAAGATACATTGAAGGACAAAGAATGTGAGGCCGAGCAGGTGGCAATCGTCGAGATTGAAACAAAAGATATTGTCGATGTGGCAGCCGTTAAGACAGAGCCGGATGTTGTGGAATTTCCGCAGGTAGTGGAGCATTGTTCTAATGTGTCGGCAGATGTTAGTAATACGCCCAGGCTTGTTTCCGTAGTTTGTGCGGCACGTTCTGTTACTGACTGGCTAATTGCACATCCCGGATATGTGACACCGAGAGAACGCAAAAGAATGGGGTATCTGTCCCTATGCCAATCTCGGTTGCGTGGACTGGAGCGGAATACTGGCTCCGTGGGGATGAAGACTGTCGATAGTGTCCCGGCTTCGGATGCGCAGGTAATGCATACTATGGCATTGCCGCCACCATGGGCAGTATGACGTGAAGAAAAACATGGTAACGATATGAATATGTCTCCGGCCGGGTATCTATATTATAGGCGATTGGAAATATCATTACCATTTCCGTGAAAAAGAAAAAGAAGTGAGCATTGTTTAATCCAATCTTAAATCATTATGACTAAAAATCTATTGTTTGCAGCCCTGCTGGTGGCTGCTGGAGTGAGTGTTACATCGTGTGGTAACGACTGTGAGTTGGAAGAACAGACTACTGGTCAGACAACCGCCAAGGGAAAGGCGCATGTGCGCCTGGTGTGCGGTATGGATGTCGGTATGGATCAACAGCCGATGGCACGGCATGCACCGATGCGTGCGACCCTCAAAGCCAACGACCGGGAGTTGGCCGACCTCTATATCATGGACTATGATAAGGCGACGCGCAACGCGTCCCCTACCCTGCTGGATGCTGCATCGGCTCCATGGAACGTGGCGGCCAACGTGCTCACGCCCATTGACGCCTCGCAGCCAGTGATGCTGACCGCCGACAAGACCTCGGACACCCTCGGTGCACAGAAGGATGTTTCGGTGGGCGTTGGACAGTCGCAGACGATGATTATCCAATCGTTGTTTTTGATGGCAAGGATGATGACGGTACGTTGTCGGAGGTGTTGATAGCCACCAACGACACGGCACGCTTCTACCTCTCACCCATTGAGATTAAGGGCGTGATGTTGTTCGACTATCCTACCCCATCGGTCTTGATTAAGGACTCACGTTATAGGTTGCCTCGCAAATTAGAAGTTTCTGACGTATTGAAAAACGCCGACCTGCCCACTGGCTATTGGCAGAGCCGACAGCGCATCCTGTGTCACGACGACGAAAAGGGAGGCTATTACACCTATGTGCCCCACGGCAATATCACTCAGGCTGGTTACAAGACTGCCTATTGCATCCTGCCTATCCGCTCAGAGCGGCTGCCACGGCAGGATGGTCATGTAGATATTATGGTGGATGATGAATGGAAATAGAAATATATTTATATACTTTCGTACTTTGGTATCTTCATACTTTCGTATATATATAGATACGTTCATACGTTCATACGTTTGTATTTTCTTTCTTATTTACCTATTTATAAATCTACTTATGTATCTATTTATGTTTTTATCTACGTTCTTACTTTCTTATCTACCTAAGTAGTCTCTTATTTACGTTCTTAGATTAATAAGTTTGTAGGTAGATAAGAACGTATGTTGATAGGTAAATTTTTAGGTAGATATGAAAATAATGACGCTAAAATTTGGATATATGGATTATAAATTTTAATTTTGTAACCGAATGAAAAAGTATTGATATACCAACGTATTTTTGTACTTATGTGCTTTGATACGTTCATACATATTTACTTTCGTAGATTTGTATGTTGGTACGTTGATATATAGTTATAAACCATTTTAATATTTATAGATTATGGCAGAAAGATTAAAAGAAGTGCTCGCCATTGTGAACGACAAAGGTGGAGTAGGTAAGAGCACAACAGCTCACAACTTGGCTTGCGGGCTGATTAAGCTGAAACCTGAATATCGTGTACTAATTATCGACCTGGATGCGCAGGTGGCTAACGTGTCGTTGCTGTGCGGATGGCGTGACCGTACCGACAAGCATGGTACCATGTATGAGGCGTTGATAAACAAGTCGGCATTGCCCGTGTATCAGGTAAAGGTAGACGAGCAGGACTATAACGGCAATTTGTATCTTGCTCCATCTTCAGAGGATATGCTGAATGTGGATCCGTTCTTGCTTCGTGAGTTGAACCCGCTGAAAGTATTGTGCAAGTTGTTTGCCATGCCCGTTACCTTGGCACCAGAGCAGGGTGGTGAGCAGAGCGTGATAGAGGCTTTCGACTATGTTATCATCGACTGTCCTCCGGCCATGAACCTCGTAACGAAAAATGCCATGTCGGTGGCAACTGGCATCATCATCCCCATGCAGCTCGAAGCCCTGCCTACATTCGGCTCGTCAAGCGTGATACGTTGGGCTGAGGAAGTGAAGGCAGAGATAAATCCTAATCTTGATTTGCGCGGTCTTCTGAAAGTGATGGTAGACAAGCGCACGAAGGCGAGTGCAGGCTTCTCGCAGCACATTGATGATGAGTACGGTGATTATGTGTTCAAGACCGAGATACCGCGACGTACAAAGATTGTGGAAGCCCAGGCGATGATGCAGGATATTTTCACCTATGCGCCTGAAAGCGATGCTGCAAAGAGTTACGAGGCGTTTGCGCAAGAGATTATTGATACCTATGAGGAGTGATTTGCTCCTTATAGGCATGTAGAATTATTCACCGATTGTATGGATTTATAGATTTGTGAGTTATGGCAAAAGAAAAGAAGTTTAATTTCGGTGCAACGAAGGTTGCCCGGATGTCGGAAGATATAAGAGATAATAATGTTGTGACTGTTGAGCAGTCCCAGCCAGTCATTACTTCTACAGAGCAGACTGCGGTGGAGGCGGACGCTCCAGCCAATCAGCATGTGCCTGCGCCTGTCTTGACAGAAAATGTCAATGACGAGCAGCCGAAGCCGACGGTAAGGAGAAAATCATCGACAAGTCTGCAAGCGTCGAAAGCAAAGAAAAGTAAAAACGGCATCGTGATTGACGTGCCCATTGATGAATATCTGGAATTGATGCGCCTGAAGGTGATGACCGGCAAGACGCTCAAGGAATTGGCGTTGCAAGCGGTGCATGAGTTCGTGGAGAGAAATAAGTGAGGTGAAATGACTATTAATGTTTTTTACCTTTATAAATTTTCCTTATGGAAATATTAGCAAAGGTAAAACGACTACTAAAGTTTTTTACCTTGGTAAAACAGGTACTAATGTTTTTTACCTCAAATAGTGCAGAGAGAGTAAACAGGTACTAATGTTTTTTACCTATACTTTATAATATAAATAAGAAAACTATTTCATTATATTATATTAGGATGAATGATTTATCTAAAAAACTGTTGATTATGAATGATTTAGATTTTATCGCGGTAAAAAACATTAGTACCTAAACGTCCTAAAAGGCATACTCGACGTAAAAAATATTAGTACCAAACGGTTTAAATGTGATATTTATGGAAAAGAAAACATTGCCGCAACAATATATAAATACCCCTTTTGCCTATACAAGACTATCGAAGAACCTGTCGTTGCTTCAGCAGTCGATGCTCAACAAAGTGAGTGAGCATCTGCAAAGCTATGTGCAGAAGTATTTTGGTAGCGATCTTTGCAAGTCGCGGGATATTCCTCGGCCATTGTTCTCTGACGCGGAGAAACATAATGGTATGCCGATATTCACGGTATCGTATGCAGAACTCGGTGTAAGTATTAACAATTATAGCAGTGCGAATGCCGCCGTAAAAGAAGTGCTTGCACTTACTCTTGATGCTCCAGGCGTAGACAAGGACGGTAATCCGGCTATTGTGAAATACAACATATTCACGCAAGCGAATATGTCTTCAGACGAAAGCAACGGTGTTACATTCAGTTTGAATACCGCTGTTGTAGATTATGTGTTCGACATGAGCCAGGGATATGTAAGACATCCCGCGAATATAGCCAGAATAGGACAGGTAGAACGTATGCCTATGATGTATTATCTGTTGTTTAAGTATTCGGAACGATGGAAAATGCGCGAGGTGCATCTTACGGTGTTGGATATAAAAGACTATCTCGGTATGCGTTCTAAGGTTAAGGAACAAGATGATGATGGCGAAAAGAAAAGAGCTGGGCGTCCAATGAAGACTGGGGATGTAATCAAAGAGGCCTATCCTAAGTTCTCTCAATTCCGAAAGATGGTACTTGATACAAGTATCAATGATATTAATCGACTAAAAAAGGAAGGTCTGCTTGATGTATGTGTGTCGTATGAACCAGTTTACAATGGTAAGCGGAAGGTTGGTAATCCCGCATTTATCAAGTTCTGTATATACGATTCTATCGAGGAAATGCAGAGAGCAAATATGCCACAGCAACAAAGCATGATCTTTAGCGACGACAAGACAGGCGCGAAAGAATGGAAGGCGTTGGTTAATGATTACCAAGGTGTCTTGCGTGAATATCTGAAAGGTTTTTATGTCGATTCCTACGACGGCGTTACGCTTGTGTTGAATGGCAAGCGAGAGCAGATAGAGGCGTTTGAAAGCAAGTTAAATAGCAAGGAGATACTTTCATTAAATGCTTGCCTTGAAAAGGCTTTTGGGAAAAAGGTTAAATGGAAATATCGAGTCGTGAAAGAATAACATCAAGCACCGCTTTACCTCGGTTGGGGTAGGGCGGTGCTTTCCCCATGTCCTTATGGTTTGTTTGATATTCCATATCTTTGCATCAGAAATTCATGATTAGTAGGCTTGACAGCATAGCCAACATCCGTAGGGGGAATTATATGACGCATTGGGCGAAGAACGACAGCGTGAGCAAGGTGAAGGAACATGACGGCGTTGTCGGTGGTCAGTCGTTTCGCGAGAGTATAGAGAACATCATGCTGTTTCTGTTGTTCCTGTGCGGAATGTTCACGATATGGTATTTCATATATTACAGAAAACACGAAAAATAAACATTCGGGATTTATGGGCAAGAAGAAAAGAAAGGACTTTGTGGATATGGACGGCGACCAGCCGGAGGTAACGCTCAACGACTTCGTTATACCGTCGAAGATAGAGGCGTTTTGCAATAAGTACAAGCCGCAGGACCATTGGGCGGAAGACTGCGACACGTTCACCGACTCGCAGCTAAGAGCTTACTTCAAGGCTGTGGTATGTCCGTTGGGTGATCCGCTGTCGATATACCTTCGGGAGTTGGCATGCAAGGGATTCAAGATGCGCGATGATGAGTGCGGAGAGCCTGTGATTTACGCAAAACTAAAATAAAAATATAGAGAATATGAAAAAGCCACACCATTATTACAAGTTTGCTGCAATGTCCACCGTTGGTGGGCAGTTGCATGGGTTTATGAACCGATGCAAGGATGCGGAGGAAACAGCCCGTCAGTGGGCAGAAAAACAAGGCGCAAGCCAATATTACGAGTCGGTCGACGGAATGGCCGGCGGTGTGAGTGCCGTGGAGTTTGCCGACACTACGGCCAAGGACGGCTGGGACAAGGTTGTAACGTCAGACGGCAGAGTGTTCTATCTGCCGATGGAAGACACCGACCTCGAAAAGGAGATGTACGGACTGCCAGTGGTGAGCGAGGCGGAGCTTATCACCATACTCAACCTCATTCCGCAGAAGACGGCAAAAGGTCTGCCTCTGCCGTTCACCTTTGGAGATACCACGCCTGTAGTGTTCCAGCATCATGGCTATTGGTACGTTGATGTGCCGTATGTGAGTGCCGACATATCGGCGCAGCATATCGAAGAGAAGGAGTTCAACCGCAGGAAAATGGCAGCGACAAATGAAAGGTCATGATTTAGTTAAGTTAATTATAGTTTAGTTTCAACGTAAGTTGTAGTTGTCGGTTGGGTTTTCAAGACTTTTCCAACTGTACAGGCAGTTACCAGTCCGCGAGGGATAGGTAACTGCCTTTTTTTTGTGTGATTATTTGCCCGGCTTTGGCTCTGCAGCCATGTCGATGGTGTAGTCTTGTGGCGTGTTGTATCTCGTTGACTTCTTCATCGAAAGAAGTTGGTGGGTAAGCTCGGCTATCTGCTTTTGTTGCTCAGCGATGATGTCGAGCAGGTTGTCGCGTTGCAGGCTGTGCTTTGTTTCCAGTTCTATCAACGCCTCCATGTCCGTGGTTGTGGTGGTTGACATGTGGGTGTTGTTGGCTCTCTCAGGCTCTGGCGTTTCCTCTTGCTGTGCGGGAGCCACAAGGCCAGGAACCGTGGACGGGATGGTTTGAACGTCCAATGGGTCATACAGTCCTCGGCTCCCTTGCTGTCGTTCTTTCACATAGCCACCATCCGGCTCGAATTGATCGTTTGTGTCCGGCTTGATACATGGAGCCGGATTTTCGTTGTCGGCATCCATGTCGCAGAAGAATGTCGAGATAGGCACTTGAAACGTGTTGCAGAACCGCATGATGCTCGTTACGGGCATGGGGCTCTTGCCCTTTTCCCACAGGCGCAGACTGTTGTTAGAAGTTGTGCCGATAGCTTGCAGAATGGTGTCGATAGAGATTTTTCTATTCACCTGCATCCACTTTCCTAAAAAGGAGTAATTGTATTGTATGCGCATAGTCTAAATTATTTATGAATAACCGAATTATGTTAAAGTCTGTAAAATATCGAAATAAAACGTAAGTAAGTTATGATTATATGTATTTTAATTATTAAATTTGCAACAAATATAACTAAATTACGAAAGATGACAAAGGAAAACTTAGAAAAAATCTCTGTCCCCAGCTCCTTTTGGGCTGGCGAGGATATTTCTGTGGAGGAAAAGAAACTTTTGGCAGATTATCTGTCAAAAAAAAGCTTCACTTCTTCCACATTTTACCTTCGCTTTTTTCAAAAGGGATTTTCTGCCTGGGAAATTTCTGGTATCAAGAATTGTAAAAAGCAATTTTTAGATATGCCGGAAGTATCTCAATTATTATTGGCGTATCAAGACACCAAAGATGATAATGGAGATAGGGGTTATCTATATACGCTTGCCCATAGTGATGCGCCAGGTGTGTTCTACGACTGCCTAAAGAAGGTGAACGGAGGCTTGTGCAACAAGTTCTTTTCGTTTATGGGCGAGAGGGGCATGAGCATGGCTACCGTTGTCAAGCGTTTCACTTCCGACAACTGGAAGGCATGGGAGGCAGACGGCATCCGCGAAGTACTTTGTCAGTATATGAACGAAAAATCCAAGTGTAATGATTGATATTACTTTTGATTTTGAGACTTGCGCCCTTTGCCCCACGGCTGCCGTGATGAGCATTGGAGCAGTGGCGTGGAACCGTAATGCCGATGGCGATCCTTTCGGTCAATGGCAGGAAGGCAAGGAGCCGATGTACAAGACTTTTGCCATGCACGTTGACTTGCGCAGCTCATTTCTCGACGGCTTTACTTTCGACAAGGCCACCTCGGATTGGTGGGCAAAGCAGAATGACGAGGCGAAGCGAGCCGTGCTTGAAAGCGATAATGAGAGTAGTCCGTGCTCGCCTGTGCAATATGTTGTGAGCAACTTCTTCGATTGGATAATTGACGTTCAGCATGACACGGATTTCGACGATGTGAACCTGTGGAGCCAAGGCACCGATTTTGACGTTGCCATACTCCGCAACATCTGTGATAAGTACAACATGGAGATACCTGTCAACTACAGGAATTTCCGTGACCATCGTACCTTCTTCATGGAGGGTGCAAGATTGCTTTGCGACAAATCGGGAGCGGAGTTTGACCCAGAACGTGCATACTTGCTTGTTGACCAATACGAGGGAGCTGGCGAGGCGCATGACCCGATATTCGACTGCAAAAAAAGTATCTACTCCACATGGCAGATGATGAAACATCTGCGGTGTTTTGGAAACAATAATGAATAAAAGATTATGCAATATCGTGATTTGTTGGCTTACCCCTACATCCTTAACCGGCAGGACATCAAAAGGGACGGGCGCACTTCTACTCATAGTTACTTGCATCGTGTAGCCTACACCGAGGCTTTGCGTGGCGACAACTACGACGAGCCGTATCTGCTTTTCCATGCTCCGTTTGCTTTGGTAAAAGATGCTTGCCAGTTTATCTTTACTGCGATGAACGGCAAGATAGGCAACATGATTATCAGCAACGAGCACTCCTGCCGACGGCGCAACGGAAAGATATACTGGCGCGTGGCGGTGCAAATCATCGGACTTGACGAGTTGTTTATATCGCTCAAGGAGTTAACGCTGTTACTGATAAGCCGGATGAAGAGGATAGCCAACTGCACCGTGAAGCATTATCGAACAGAAGCATTCCTCAATCTATAAAGACATAATGACCAGTGGCGATGGTGACAACCGCAAGGCTCACACATGGAATAAGCGCGAGGTTCGCAACCACATAAATGATGAAATCCATAAAAAGCTTGAGAACTTTTTAGCGATCTAAGCGTGAAAGGCGTTGGACATCGACACTTGGTCATTACATAGGCTGGTGAGGGTATCGGCAACGATCCTTATAAGCGAATAATAGTCCCTTCAGGTAGAAAAATCCTCGAAAGATGAAAAATCGTGAAGTTTGGCGCACCAGCCTTTCCTTTTAACAAAATAATAAAACAATATAATGCTCTTTCATCCTATCATAAACCGACTTGCTAACATCGACCTGGCTTACCTTGTTAAGCCAGCCAATGAGCAGCGCATCGAAGGTCAGACAGCCTGTTTCTGCCCCTTCTGTGAAAAGAGGGGCGCAATGGCTGATGACGCATCGGCTGCGGACGGCAAGAAGAGCGCACAGACACCCCACTTCATCATCTACAACAATGAGCGTGGCGGTCTGTACAATGGGGTAGGAGTGGATGATAACCGACAGGCGGAGCATGGTGCCGTGCGCTGGATGTGTACCAAGACAGGCAAGCATGGCTACGGCGCGATAGAGCTGTATGCAGCTATACACAACTTGCCTATGCACGGGCAGAGCCTTTTGCGTATCTGCAAGGCGTTGGTGGTGAAGGTGTATGGAGACAACGAAAAGACACGCGAGGTATTCCCGATGTTGTTCGGCAAGATGGATTACCGCACCATTGCACCACAGACGATAGAAACATTCTCTTTCCAACCTAAGACGGATTTTAATCCGCAGGAGTTAGCTGCACTCGGCTGTGAGGTAACGCTTCAAAAGGGTTTGCCAGTGTTCGGCTTTGGCAAGGATTTTTCCCCGGCTATGCTGAACAACGATTTCCGCATATATTCGGTTGAGAGAGTTACGTTGCCAAATGTGATACGCGACGGCAAGCAGGTGAGCGAGATAATCTACGGCCTACCGTGGAATCCTCTCTTCGTGTGCTTTGCCACCGACCAAAAGGGGCCGCAAGGCTCATGCGGATGTTTCTTCCGTCCGGCTATGCAGTCAGACCCGATAGTATTCTCCACTGCCGAGGAGCACAGCGTGCGCAAGGTGAGCAAGTGGCTGATGGGTGATCCTGTATTCAACTATGCCGTGGAGCACCGCGATAGTTCAACTACCGCCGTTCATGCTGCCATAGAGAAATTCGACCCAGAGGAACAATACACCAAGGAGAAGGATATTTGGGTAGAGAATGAGACCAAGTCGGGTGAAGGCAAAGGCACTTACCACCTGAAACAAGAACCGATAAAGACCTCCGACATCAAGGCTCGGCAGGTTGTATTTTGCCGAACACCCGAAGATGCACTAAGCGTGTATTATGCCATGCGTTCCCTGCGCTTGGAAAGACCCACCGACCAGCACTTTCAGAAATATTGTTGGTATCATGTGGCATTCTCTATTGGGCGCAGAAATTTCTGGTATATCGAACGCGGAAAATGGGAATTGGAAAAGATAGATTTTAAAGCTGTTCAATATCAGAAAATGACCCGCTTTGCCGAGCGTATCGTGTTGCTATATCCTAACGATATAGCCTCACAACGCACCTGTGGACTGATAGCCATCAAGTATAGCGATATGTGTTATGCCATGCTGCCCGACGCTTTCCATTCTCATTACAACCAACGCTGGACCTGGATATACGGGTGTTCACCAAGAAGTGTGCGCGACTACATGATTACTTTCCGTATGACCGATGAGGAGAATTTCCGTTTTGACCATGACATCCGCCTACCGCTTTATTCTCGTCTGCGCTCGGCACAAAATACCGACCCGTTTGAGATAGAATATCCGCGTGATCCTCGCAGTGGAAAACCGAAACCGCCAACGTGTAAGGTATCGCCCACAAAGGTATGGCTTTATATGAGTTGCTTGGGATATTACCGACTGTTGGAGCCTTACGGCACAGACTTGATGGGACAGTATTTTCATCTTGACCGCTGCTTTGTGGAGTACATCAAACGCACCGATGTGATACAGGCAGTGAAGACAAAGCTCTTTGATTTTATAGAAAACTGCTGGCGACACAGCGATAACGAGCGTAAGCTCATGTCGGATTGTGCTAACCTCGTGGATAAGACCTTCACCAAGGACAGCGCAGGAGGTTTGCAATCGATGGTAGTGGACTTCACTGAGGGCTTCGACGCAAACAATGAATACTTCTTCTTCAACAATGTGGCTTTGCGGATTACGCCTACGAGTATAACTACGGTTGATTACAACAAGATAACATTCTTTGTCCCCGTTCTTGCCCGCAAGCCATACGATTTTCACATGCCTACCGATAAGCCGTTTTCCATTATGGAGAATGAGGAATATCAGAAACGAATAGCGGACATCAATGCAAAGGAGAATATGTGTAACGAGGATGGTTCGCCCGTGTTCGACATGACTGAAATCCAGCAGATGAAAGTCGACCTGCAAGAATGGTCGCAGACATACCGATGGAAGGTAGACTGGCTTGGCAAGAAAGAACGCAAGTTGTGGCCTATCGTGCGCTTCATCCGTGGCTGTTCTAATGTGTTGTGGCAAGCCGAGATGGATGCTAATCGTGCAAGAAAGGAATTGTCCGAGGATGATAAGTTTGTCATAAACGCCCATTTTGCCAATATGCTGTCGTGCATAGGTCGTTTGTGTTATCGTTCATGGAATGGTATGCAGCCTATCTGCCCTTACCTCCTTGAGGATGATATTCCTGACGAGAAACAAGCTACTGGAGGGTCCGGCAAGTCGATGATTGTAAAAATGGTGGTCGGGTCTGCCGTGAATGTCTACGACATAGACATGAAGGATGCCGAGAAGGTAGCTGACCTCAAATTCTCCTTGGCCTTTCTTGATGAAGAACCTGGCAAATATCGGGTTATTCATTATGAGGATAAGTCGAAGGGATTTTCAATGAAGTACTTTTATAATAAAGTAACATCAGGAGTCATATCGGAGCGCAAGGGTGTGGATGCAACAAGACTGTCGCTTGAGGAGTCGCCTAAGTTGGTTATCACTTCCAACTATCCATTGTCGGATGATGATGACTCAACCATCGGCCGTTTTCCTTTGGTGTCGTTCTCCGATCGCTTCTGTCGCGCCAACGCACAAAAGCGAAAGTTGGAGCGGTCGCCCAAGGATGTGATGAAGGATATTGACAGCATACCCGAAAACCTTACCGACGCCGATCGTAACCAGACGATATATGTTTGCGCCCTGGCGGTGCAGTTTATGATGCGCTATCATACGTTTGCGCTGGCACCCCAAAAGAATGTGCGTCGCCGTCAGATGGTACAGAAACTCACTGAAGCTATCGTGCGTTACTTTGAGTGGTTCTTCTCTCGTGATGAAGTGTATGCCGCTCCGATATGCACCGATGATATGTTCAACGAGTTCATGCGCGACTGGGCTGATGCCTCTGAGGGCAAAAGCAAGGAGTACAGCCGTGCTACCTTCAAGAAGAAGATATACGACTACTGCGAAAATATGGGAATTGCCTGCAATCCGCCGCACCTGTTTCAGAACGACCGCGACAAGCAGCGCAAGTGCTTTAAACTCCAGGCATGGGTTACGCAGGAATACTTTGTGGGCCGTGAATGGGAGAACGACAATACCATTGAGCCGAAGTATATCCGCTATATGCAGACATCTTGCCATGTGTTCTTCTTCTTCCGTCCCGGCAAGGATGAGATACCGAAGGACTATAAGGAGCTGAAGAGACTTGCACGTGAGTATGCCGAGCGTCCCGACCCATTGCCATACCGTGATGATGACGGAAACATCGTAACGCTTACCGACGAGGAGAAGGAACGGTGGGAGAATAACAAGACGCGCAAGCAGGGTAGGCGAATGGCAGCACTTGGGGCAACCACGGCGACTACGGCTGTGCCGGATATAAAAGAAGAGAATATGCCGTTCTAAAGTAAATTCAGAATGTTACAACATTTTTAAATCATATAGATTATGGAAAAGATAATAATGCGTAAGGATTACACTACAAGAGTAGTGCCAGTAGAAGAATCTATTGGTCATTATTTGGCAAAAAGAGCAGTCCGTACATGGGCTGAAGACTTCATTGACGAGGACACAAAGGAAACGGTAACAATTGACCGTTGTGAGGTATTGCTGGAGCGAGGAAAACTCATCACCTACGAGTTGGCTAACGGACTGAAAGAGGATGGCGTTAATGAGGTTGAAATCTCCGACTGTCCTTTCCGTGCGAAAGAGCAAACAGACTTTAATTCTCTCGCTCACGTGAAAGTGACTGTTCGTAGTAGCAATAACGAGAAAGCTGTGCTTATTGTACGTAGCGACTCTCTGCGTGGAGCATAAGATTGCGCTATTGACTATGCGGAGGGAGCTGTAAATAAAATCTTCAGTACTCCCGAAGCCAGTTATGTGTATATCACCAAGTCAGAGATAATTGGAAAATTCCATTTTGTCGGTCGTACCAATGCCGACATTGAGGAGGAAGAAGAACAGCTGGAAAAAGACCCTGATGCGCTCGTAAAAGAGCCGTTTAAGGTAAAGGCCAACTTTATAGATACAGATGTCTACGACCCAGAAGACCGTTCTCAGTATGGAGTACATAAGAACGAGTTGTTCGTTGTATGGGCTTACGACGTAGTGACAGCAAAGAATATCGTATTCGATTATCTCAAGCATAAGTTCCATACCGTATATAACGACCGCGAGACTTTGCGTATTGTGGGAGCTACGCAGTTCTATGCACATACCTATGTCCCTGCTGAGTACTGCAATGAGTATATCAAGCAGGATAATTTGAAGTTGGCGGTGGAGGAGTAAGCGTATGCGAACATTCACCCCCCCTAAGTGCGAAAACTGCATTTCTTACGACCACATAAAATGTAGTTGCAGGGAGCAGAGTTCCCCGCTGTTCGGCGGCAACATCAGTCCGCTGCACCTCGCTTGCAGCAGCTTTATCGGGCTTTCAAAGGTGTATGCGCCGAAGAACCGTGTGAAGAAATGGTACAAGGTGCGCACGATGGACGATATGAGCGATAGCAGGGCGAGATTGTATTAAACGGTAAACATAAATAACAAACAAAAACAATAAACAATAAACAAAATGGCAAGTTACAACGGCAACATCGACCTACTATCTCTAAACGGTGCGCAGGTGTTCAAGGGTATTGATAAGAACAATCCCGATCGAGTGTACGTCTGCATTCCGGCAGACTTGAACGAAATAAAAGTGGTGCAACATCCGCAGAAACCCGACCGCACATTGGCTAAGATGCGTGTGAACATCTGGCCTCTGAACGAGAACTACAAAAACAAAGTGCGTCGTTCGGTAATGGAGCGTGGTGACACATACGTTACTGTTCCAACACACGAAATGCAGATGTCCTTCTCTGTAGATTTCGTCAAGGTAGTGGTAAAGAATTACCCTAAGCTCGTTGAGCAGGTGAAGGAGGCAAACAAGGATCGTGACCCCGACATCGTAAACCAAGACCCTACCGACGAGAATACCCACCTCTTTAAGGCTATCCGTCTGCGTCTGAACAAGCGTCTGGCTATGCTCTATCAACCGCAGCCCACACAGCAGCCTTCACCTTACGCTACACCGAATGTAGGCGTGGCAGGCGCAGCCACTGGCTATGTGGCACCGGCAGAAGCAAGCGGCGTAGACCTCGGTGGTTATAATCCGGCTGAAGACGAGGATTTGCCGTTCTAAGAGTCTTGATTTTTGATTTTTGAGTTTTGAATTGTCGCCTTTGGCGATTAGGAATTGTTCAATGTTGATTTGAGAATTGTTAATTCAAGACTCAAAAACTCAAAATTGCCAATGGCAATAATTCAAAACTCAAAAATGAATAACTCAAAATCGGCGAAGCCGATAATTCAAAACTTAAAATTCAAAACTCATGAAGTTACAAGCTCAATCATCCCGCGCCCTCCACTCTGCCCTCAACAAGTCGGCCAAGTGTATCGCCTCGAAGAATACGATGGCTATACTCGACAATGTATTGTTGTCGCAAAATGCGGAAGGCAAGTTCTTTTTCACTTCCGCTACTACCGACTCGCAGCTCACCATTCCTGCACCTCTCAGTGTAGTGGAGGGCAAGTTTGACAAGCCGATAGCCCTGCCTGTGCAGACCATTTCAAAGTTCCTATCCACACTCCCCGACTGCACCGTTACCTTTGACTTCATCGACGACAAGAACGTGTCCTTGGAGTATTGCACCACGACAGGCGATAAGACCAAGAGCGGCAAGGTATCGATGGTGTATTTCAAAGGTGAGGATTTCCCGAAGATGGCAAAGCCTACGGTGGATACCCTGCACATATCCCTGCCCGGCTCACTGTTCATCAACGCCATTGAACAGGCACGCAATTTCTGCGCCACCGACGAGCTGCGCCCAGTGATGAGCGCAATATGCATCGATGTGGTGGAAGACCTATCCGAGGTTATCTTTGTGGCCACTACCGGCCATATCCTCTACAAGCAGGTAGTCTCCAACGACCCGGCAAGAGGTGGTTGCGATTTCTACCGTGGCGGCACATGGGGCAAGGTGCTCCTTCACGTGTCGTATTTCCGTACCGTTGCTGTGCTTGCCGGACTGGAGCAGATTGATGTTGAGAGCGACGGCCACATTATCCGCATATCGTCGGGCGACACCGAGTTTATGTGCAAGGCATTGGAAGGTCGTTATCCCAACTACAACTCAGTTATCCCCCGCAACAACCCATACGCAATATGCTTCGACAAGAAAGAAATGCTTTCGGTCATCAAGCGCGTGGCGATGTTCAGTAGTGAGAGCAGTAACCTTGTCGAACTGAAGAAAGACGGAATGTTCCTGCGCGTGTCTGCCCAGGACATTGACTTCGGACTGAGTGCCGACGACCAGGTAATCATTACCGATGCTAATCTGCCCGAGAATTTCCGTATCGGTTTCAAGGCTTCGGCTATGATAAACTCCATCAACGCCATTGAGGGCGACAACATTCGCATGACGCTTGCCGATCCGTCTCGCGCCGGAGTGATAACCGCTGACGAGCCTTCGCCAAGCATTTTGACATTGCTCGCACCGATGTCGTTTAACGATTAATCTAAATAGAAAGGAAACAATACATGGATGACACTCTGCTTTTTATTCCGCCTTGTTGTGTAGACAAAAAACTGCCCAAGGCCATCTTGCAGGCACCATCAAGGGTGTTGAATTTCTATACTCACGGCGACGTGACGATGGAGAAGTTCTATCGTGCCGTGAGTTTCCTTGTCGTCGACCCTCATGTCATGGTTCTCGCCATGCCTAACTTGAAAGTCGGCACGATGGCATTTCTCTGCCAGTGCTTTGAGCGTGGTTGGATTTCCCACCTCGTGCTTTCTTCTTGTGTGGATTGCGGGGCTTTGCTTGAACGGTATCTTCCCAATTATCTCAATCGTGTTCTGTTTGTCCAATCAGAGGATGTCTCGGATGTTAATTCTCACATGGTGCTCTACAACGACAGCAAGGCGTTGATGATAAGTGGTCCAATGCTTGATCGCCCATGTGGAGAATTGACCAGTTATGTGATGACGTTCTACCCTCGTTACGTGTCCTTTACCGATGAGAACGACTGGGGGCACCCTTTGCGCAACATACTATTCCCTGATGTGCTCAGGCATCGTCAACAGGCATTAAAGAAAAAAAATAAACTGCATTCGGCAACCCTTGATCATTTCCTTCACATGGAGTTTCCACCTTACGCTGGAGTGGGAGACGAGGAGAAAAACAAGGACTATTACAATTTCTCGAATCTAAGCATTAGGTAATGGAAGACAGGAGATACAGGCAGAGCTATACGAGTTTGCGCGCCTTTTGCGAGAAGTGGCAGTGGATAGACCCTCGCACTGGCCAGCAGGTAACTGGTTATGTGCATCCGCAGACGGCACGCAAGGTGGAGCGGGCACCGTTCTACATCAAGTTTCTCACCAAGACCGGGCATATCGACGAGGGCCGTTGCGTCTGCCTCTCGGTGGACACGGACAGACATCAACGAAAGGTGCAGTTTGTGGCGAGCGGTGAGATTCGGGTAGTGAACGACATACTGGTGTTGGAGGTGGATGGCACAAGGTTTATAACACACTAAAAAACAAAAAACTATGTGGAAGATTTTTAAGAAAAAAAAGAATAAGCAGTTGAAGGAACTGAACCAGTTGACTACGGCTTTCGCTATCATCAACGAGTTTAACCGCTGCGGCTTGGTCCACTGGCAGACGAAAGACAAGATACTGCTGATAGAGGAGTCGCTTGCTGTGGTGCAGTTGGCTCAGGGTGAGGAAGGCTTCCGCAATTTCCTCGACCATGCCGCACAGTGGCAGAACTACCAGTTCATCCGCGACGCCTATGAAGCCAAGCGCATTGACATTGAGACGAAAGCCGTGCGTGAGGCACAAAAGCAGGTGGGTAACCTTACCAAGACCGACATCCTGCGCATCCGTCAGAACGCACGCGCAAAGATGGAGGTGATACCGCCCGAAAAGTTGGACATGATACGCGAGTTTGATATTATGGTGATACGTGCCAACGCCATATCCCCACAGACCGCCAAGGAGGAGAACGGTCAACTTCTTGCCCTTGGACATTACGATGGCAGCAAAGTGGAGATGGCGATGTACGATGACATCAAGCATAACTTACACAATGAGGAGGAGTAAAGCCGATGAATATATTTTTCAGCATACTTGCCGCAGCATCAAAAACAACAACCTGAGATAATGAACATCAAGATAATCAAAGAGAGTGCCGATCTCTATCACCTCTACATCAAGGACAAAGACATTTGGCTTTCGCGGATGGGCATGATAGAACTGAGGCACTACATAAATGAGGAACGATTATGAAACGATTGAAGAACTGGTTCATTCATAAACTTGGAGGGCTTACGGTTTCCGAGGGAATGAAGCGTGAGCATCTTGCTTATGAGCAAGGGTCTTATACTGCATATATTTGTATGAGATGTACTGCCGAAAGAATGTATGGATTGTCGGCTGAAGAATGGTGCAAAAATATGTACGAGATGCTTGATTCTTCTATAAAGAATATTGAATACAGACAGGAGCTTAATTCCGAAAACAAGTAATTTATGAACGCTAAAGAGAAACGCCAGGAGGAGCAAGAACTTCAAAAGGCCGTACCTGTGCTCCGCGCCACGCTCCGCGTCTTGATAAACTCCTACCTCCCCTGCCGCAGATAGCCGAGGTGTTCCCTGAATACGCTTACGAGCAAGTCTACGGTACCGTCCTTGTAGACAAGGAACTCACCCCCCCCTACCGCAAGCACGGACAGAAGAAAGTCAAGAAGAAAAAAATAAATACATCAATTATGAACATAGCGGAAATACTTAAAGACAAGCCCAAAGGCACAAAGCTGTACTCCATCCCATGGGGTAAATGCACCCTGGAAGAAGTTGATACATCCTTGCCATTGCTCCCGATAACTGTGCGCAATTGTCTTGGTGGCCTGCAAAAAAGATATACGAAGAAAGGCACTTATCTCCCAAGTCTGGACGAGTGCCTCTTGTTCCCCTCCAAGGAGATGCGCGACTGGTATAAGTTCGTATGGAAGAAAGGCGCGATACTCGTAAGCAACGACGGGGAAACCGTGGTCATGTTCTTCGACTGGGCAAACGGTGCCTACACGGAGTTTTTCGGAGCGAAGTTCTCCGTCAAGAAAGAAGAAGGCAAGTCCACTTTTAACACCTGCGATTTCGAGTCTTGTTGCCAGAGCTACAACATAGTCCCCTGCATCAACTCCACGACAAGAGAGTTCTCCGTAGCGACAGTTAGAATCACGGTAGGTAACTCTGAGCCCAACGAGCCTAATATGCCCATTGAGCCTAAGTATAGCTTCAAGCCATTCGACAAGGTGCTTATCAGGGATCATGATGACGAAAAGTGGAGTTGTGATTTATTCAGTTATATGGAAGATGGTAAAGCTATTTGCGTTGGTACCTATGGTTTTCAATGCCTCCCTTACAATGAGGATACTGCAAAGTTGGTAGGAACTACAAAATCATTGGAGGATATAACAAGATGAACGCCAAAGAGAAACGCCAGGAGGAGCAGGAACTTCAAAAGGCTGTGTCGGTGCTCCGCGCCACGCTCCGCAGTATTGCTAACCGCAAGGCATGCCGCTATGAGCAGGAGTTTCTGCATCGTGTCCGCGACATGATAGACCAAGAGATAGGCGACCAAGCCATTGCCAACGAACTATCCGCCGACTTCACGGCACGCGAAGTGAAGCAAGAGATAACCAAACAATAGTATGAACATTTTAATTTAACAAGAAAGGATTTATAGATACATTATCGCAATCAAGTGTTGCAAGTGTCGCTCGACAATGACGACCGTCAGAATATCGCCACTTACTACATCCCTACTTGGGAGGATATATTTGCCGATGACTGGGTTTGGTCAGATGTTAAAGAATAAAAACATTTTAACCGCAAAACAATAGAAACAATGAAAACAAAAAACATCATTATGGCATCCATATTGCTTTTGGTAGCCATCGTTATCGGCTCATTGGTAGCCACTTACTTCAGTTACAACAACCGCGAGATTGCGCTGCGCCAACAGGCAGAGGCACAGCGTGGAAAGATTGAGGGCGTTCACGATAAGATGTGGAAAATCATCCAGCAGAAGGCGCAGGTTACGGACGAGTATAAGCAGACCTTCGAGAAGATTTATCCGCAGCTCATTGCCGGACGCTATCAGAACGACCAGGGCACGATGATGAAGTGGATAAAGGAGAGCAACCCTAACTTTGATGTGTCGCTCTACCGCGACCTCATGCAAGCCATCGAGATACAGCGCACCGAGTTTCAGACCTCGCAGGAACGTATGCTCGACATCATCCGTGAACACGAAACACTCACTCGCACCTACCCTGCCCGATGGTTTGTGTCTAACACCATGCCTATCGAGTATAAGGTTATCTCTTCGTCGCGATCCAAGGAAGTGATGACGGAAGGCGAAGACAACGACGTTGACTTGTTCGGCAAGAAACAGTAAAGGCTTATGGAACTACTCGTTTTCCTTATCCCCTTTTTCGTGTCGGCTGTGCTGCTGCTGTTCTTCCGCAAGCAGACTACATGGTGGGAGCACGCCGTGCTTATCATCCCCTCGCTCCTTGTGGGCGCAGCGATGATATGGGCGTTTGAGCGCGTAGAGTCGAGCGACACCGAATACTTGGGCGGCTACGTCACGAAGATACGCTATTATGAGCCGTGGAACGAGCAAGTGATGCGTACCGAGACATACACCGACTCAAAGGGAAATTCTCACACTCGGACCTACTATGAAACGGAGAACCACCCCGAATATTGGACCTATTACGACCATTCGGGACGTGAGCGAGAGTGTTCCAATGAGGAGTTTTCGGCAATGAAAGACCGCTTACAGGCTCCGTCGGTGTTTGTGGATATGCACCGCAACTATTACACCCGTGATGGCGATGCCTACGAATATCAGTGGAACGGACAGATCGCCCAGCTCTACACCGTGACCCGCAGTCATGAATACGAGAACAAGGTGAAGGCTTCGCACTCGGTGTTCAAGTTTGAGGACATCAGCAAGAAGGAGGCTCGGCGCATCGGGCTTTACGACTATCCCGACATTCATCTGCGCGACCAATGCCCTATCATCGGAGCCAAGTTTTCTGCCCGTCAGGAGCGAGCCATCCGTGTGCTCAATGCCCAGTACGGCCCGAAGAAGGAGTTTCGCCTCTATCTGCTCTTCTATCGCAACAAGCCGCTATCCATTGCCGACCGCCAACGCTCCTACTGGCAGGGTGGCAATAAGAACGAGCTTGTGGTGTGCGTAGGTCTTGACAACCGTAACCGCGTGGTGTGGAGCGATGCCTTCTCTTGGTGTGACTCGCCGGTGCTTTCGATAAAGAGCCGCGACTGGTTTATGTCGCACCGCCTCGACCTCTGCGCCTTTGCCTCGTACATAAAACCTATCGTGCAGAAGGAATGGAAGCGCAAGAACTTCGCCGACTTCAAGTATCTCTCGGTAGAACTGAGCGACAAGCAATATTGGGGCATCATCATCCTCATGCTCCTGCTCAACATAGGACTGAGCGTGTGGGTGGTGAGGAATGATTTTAGGAATTGACAACAACACGGATTCTAAGACGAATGATTGAACTGAATAAGATATATAATGAAGACAGCCTCGAAGGAATGAAGATAAGCTTGGTAAATTAGCAAAGTAATAAATTCTAACAATTATGGAAGAAAAACAGAGAGTTTATATTAGAGGAGACAAAGGTCATGGCAGCGAAGTTATAGACTTCCTGACAAGGCTCGGAGCAACAGCCACAGAGAGTATATGCGACGACGACGACCATATCTATTTTATCAATCACGACAACAAGATTACTTATGCTCTTATTGGTTCAGAAGTTGCGCTGATTGTCATGGACAACTACAAAGAGATAGAGCTTTCATGGCCACAGTGGAAGGATGGCGATGTACTCGTCTCTAACTACTTTACAGATCGCTATGCCGTGTTCAAGAAACTCTGTGGCGACCGTCGTTTCGAGGCCTACCTCCTCTTTCAACAGAATGCGGCGCAATTCAATGTAACGGCATTTGTGGGAACTTTTCACCTCGCCAACGAAGAGGAGAAAAGAAAGATTTCCATGGAGTGCTATTCCATGCTGCAAAATCTTATCAAAGTTGACGAGAAATTGACGAAGTAAAGACACTCCCTTTGAGGAGGTGCTTAGTGGGGTATGGGCTAACGTTCCCTGATACGGGCACAACTTCCAACAACAAAACACTATGACACAGCAACAGCAAAGCATAAACACAAGACCCACCTCTCACATCCGGCTGACAGTCTCTCAACACACCGAGGATGAATACGACAAGTGGCTGCAAGCCGTCGTGCAAGCTTCCTCTCTTGTCAAGCTCA
>ERZ1023654.132-NODE-132-length-29631-cov-75.958987_pt1 | contig 29631 bp, 34 predicted proteins | sample MGYA00380338_ERZ1023654 | MGnify/ENA primary metagenome ERZ1023654 (study PRJEB33179, sample SAMN07448980) | human gut metagenome | biome: Human-gut; feature: Human associated habitat; material: Faeces | host: Homo sapiens | place: India: Bhopal | collected...
TTCCATTTTACTTTTTTAAGTTAAAATGGTGTACACTTTTTCTGTAGTAAGACACTATGGCTTTGCCTAGAAAGTCTTTGCTCTTGCTTCTTTCGTTCACCTCTTGCGTCAAAGCTTCGAGTCTTTCTACTCGTCTTCCTGCGATACCCACTTGCCAGCCATTGCCAGCCAGCAATTTTGCCACTTCCATTCCGATGCCAGACGTGGCACCCATTACGATTGCTTTTCTCATTGTCTGTTTCTTATAAAATATCTTGCAAATATACGAAAGATTTATGAGAAATATGCGGTTTTTCACAGAAATATGCGTACTTTTGCACTTGCTTATTACATTTGCAAAACATTTTATAAAAGTAACAAATCGAGAAAATGAATCATATGATCTGTAAGGGGATGAAATCCCTCATGTTTTCAATGCTGTTCCTGGCATGTGCTGAATCGCAGGCTCAAGGGACACTGCAAGATTATAATCGTGCTTACGCCTTGCGCCATCAGTTCAGTGCCGACTCTGTTTTTCATTGGGCACGTTCCACCGCTTGGTGTGACTCCTCTCATGTACTTCATTATCAAGTAGCCACTCCGAAGGGGAAAAAGTATGTCAGTTTTGATGCTGATAAGATGGAGGCTAAGAGTTATGATAGTCGTCAGGCGATGGAGAAGGCGTTAGGCTTGAAGCAGCATTCGGCTCCCAAACCTCAGTTTGGTCGTCATCATGAGCGTCATTGGATGGAAGTGGATGAAGAGAACCAGGCTTTTCCGGTACCTTCGCCGGATGGAAAGATGGAGGCATATATCGAAGGATATAATGTGGTGCTCCACGAAGTGGGCAAGCCTTATTCCGTAAAGCGTATCTTGACGCAGGATGGAACCATCGGTATGTATTACAGCAACCGCATACAATGGAGTCCGGATGGTAGCCATCTCTTTGTTTGCAAGCGTATTCCGATAGAGAAGCGTTATGCTTATTATGTGGAGTCGTCGCCAGCAGACCAGTTGCAGCCTATCCTTCACAAGCAAGAATATGCCAAGCCGGGTGATGCTCTCCCTCAGCATTTGCCAGTTATCATAGATGTGAAAACGGGGAACAAGGTGGAAGCTGATCCTCATCTGCTAGAGAACCAATATGCCTTGGAATGGATGCAATGGACACCGGACAGCAAAGAGGTGACGATGGAGTACAACCAGCGTGGTCATCATCTCTATCAGGTGTTGGCGATGGATGCTGCCTCTGGCAAGCTTCGTACCATCGTCGAAGAACGTTCTGATAAGTTTGTCAACTATGCTAGAATGTGGCGACAGTTTGTCAAAGATGGCAAGCAACTTCTTTGGACCAGTGAACGTGACAACTGGAACCATCTCTATCTCTATGATGTGGAGAAGGGAAAGGTGGTCAGACAGGTGACTAAGGGAGCTTGGTGTCTAAGAGAGGTGCAGCGAGTGGATGAGGCAAAGAGCGTTGTCTATTTTTCTGCCAGTGGTGTGCATCCTCAGGAAGACCCTTACTTGATACATTATTATAAAATAGGTATGGATGGCAAAAACATGGTGGAGTTGACACCTGGGGAAGGAAATCACTCTGCTGTGTTCAGCTACGATTATCGTTATCTTGTAGATACGTATTCTAAGGTGGACCAAGCACCGGTCACCGTGTTGCGTGATGCCGATACAGGCAAATTGCTCAAGACTTTGGAATCTGCCGACATCAGCCGACTCCAGCAACATGGATGGGTTGCCCCGGAAGTGTTTGTAGCCAAGGGACGTGATGGAAAAACGGATATGTGGGGCATCATCCAACGCCCAACTAACTTTGATCCGACTAAGAAATATCCTGTCATCGAATATATCTATGCAGGGCCTGGAGATGCTTATACCCCTAAGAGTTTCTTGCCTTACAATTGGAACATGACCTCATTGGCTGAGCTTGGATTTATCGTCGTTCAGCTTGATGGTATGGGAACTGCATGGCGTGGCAAGAAGTTTGAGGAGGTTTGCTATAAGAATCTGAAGGATGCTGGCTTCCCTGACCGAGAATTGTGGATCAAGGCTGCTGCCAAGAAGTATCCTTATATGGATGCGGAGCGAGTGGGCATCTTTGGTGCTTCTGCGGGAGGTCAGGAGAGTACCACGGCTGTGTTGTTGCATGGTGATTTCTATAAGGCTGCTTATAGTAGCTGTGGCTGTCACGACAATCGCATGGATAAAATCTGGTGGAATGAGTTGTGGATGAGTTATCCTATCGACTCTAGCTACGTGGAGTGCAGCAATGTGGAGAATGCCTATAAGTTGGAACGACCTTTGATGTTGGTGGTGGGCGAGTTGGATGACAATGTGGATCCGTCAAGCACCTATCAAGTGGCAAATGCGCTCATCAAGGCAGGCAAGGATTTTGAACTCGTGGTTCTCCCTGGCGTTCATCATACCATGGGCGAACTCTTTGGCGAGCATAAGCGTTACGACTTCTTTGTCAAGAATCTACTCGGTGTGTGTCCTCCGAAGTGGAGTGACGTGAAGAGCCGATAAAAATAATAAGACCTCAGTTCGGGATAAAGGAAAAGGGTTAGAAATTTGGTAGTCTCAAATATTTTTCGTATCTTTGTAGTTGTAAATCAGATAGTTACGAACAATATTAAAAGACTACCAAATGATTACCAAGGACAAAGTTACAGAAATATTTTGTATTATCGATGAGTTTTGCAAACATTTTGATGCAGAAAATGCCCAAAAAGTGTTAATATCATCAAAGGTTACCTCTCGACGTAGGCGTTCAGCCACAATGTCGGACAGCGAGATTATGACAATTCTCCTGTTGTTCCACTTCGGGAGTTATCGTAATTTCAAGCATTATTATCTCTCATTTATAAAGATTATACAGAAGAAGGAGTTTCCTACAGCAGTATCCTATAATCGCTTTGTGGAGTTGGAAGGAAGAGTCTTCTTCCAGATGATGTTCTTCCTGAACTTGCAGACTTTTGGAAGATGCACTGGTATAACTTTCGTGGACTCAACCATGATACCCATTTGTCACAATCTCAGAAGATATGCGAACAAAGTATTCAAGGGAATAGCTACAGACGGAAAGGGAACCATGGGATGGTGTCATGGATTCAAACTGCACTTGGCTTGCGATATATTTCACAAAGACTTTTTGATATCCTTTTTGAGGATGGAATACAATTAGTGACGGGGCTGAGAGTCAACATGAAGAATAAGCTTATGCCGTTCTATGATAGAATGATGTTGCGAAAAAGATACATCATCGAGACAATAAATGATATGCTAAAGAATACAGCGCAAATTGTACATTCACGCCATAGATCTGTAGGCAACTTTATCATGAATATCATTTCTGCTCTGGGGGTTTATTGTTTCTTTGACAACAAGCCGAAGGCACTGTCAGGATACTGCATCGAGCATACAACCCAATTGAGTTTGTTTTAACCGTTAGCAGGAAATACAAACTTATTATGACTTTAAGTTACCATATTATATATAGTATGGTAGGAAGACGTATGCCCTATGGGAAATAGAGCAAACAACTAGGATTAGTTGCTTGCACTATCCCGAACTGGGGTAGTGAATAAACAGAACCGCAGACCACGAGATTAATATGAGCTTTCTGTTTGTTTAGATCCCATATCTTTTGCATATCTGAAAAGATAGATGGATTAACTCGCTTGAAATCTTGAAATTCGTCTATGATGAGAGTGATAGGGCGAATCTTGAATAGTTGAAGTAGATATTTAAAGATATCTGCAAAGCGTGTTACTTCGCCGAGGATAGGAAGCAGAAGTTTGCTCGTCATCTCTTCGATAAAATCTCTGCAGAGTTCTGCTTCTGATTTTCTTGCAACAAAGAAGTATAGCATATCCTGAACATCCTCGTATGCTTTTATCAATAAGGATGTCTTTCCGCTACGTCGGCGTCCTGTTACGATTGTAAAACGAGCCGTTTGCAAAGATAGATTTCTTATCTCTTGCAATTCTTTTATTTCGTTTTGTCTTCCAAAGAACTTCATATTTCTATAATTTTACAGTTTCTTTTTGATGCTATTTTTCGAAACCGCTGTTTCGGAAATGACGGTTTCGAATGCATAGGTAATAAAAATGCCTGAATATCAGCTTGTTTATTTGCTAATTTAAGTTTTTTTATTTGTTTGTGTGCTTCTTGTTTTTCCGAAATGGCGGTTTCGAATAAAAGATATTATGATGCTAAACTACGTTTGTTTTACACATACTCATTGCGTACTGAAACCCGAGAGTCTGAGGCAGGAGATGATTGGTATCTTAAAGAATATGACGAAGAGTTATGAAACCGGCGAATGCCTGAATGGGGAGGAATAAAGACTTGCAAAAAAGAAAAACCGTTAAAGGTAATTAATTTATGGGGGTATTAGCTTCATATTCTGATGGAAATGCTTAATTTTGCAACTTGAGAAAAGAAAGGTGCAAAAAATAGGTATGAAACGTTCGCTCAACATATTGATGGCTTTGATGCTCTCGCTCATGGTGGTTTACTTGAGCGTGGGTACTACCGTCATGCACTGCCTTCACTATGACAAGGTGATGGTGGGTATGGTGACTGACTGTTGCGTGAAACGTAGCATGCACCATGATTGTTGCCTAGGCAAGCTGGGCGCACAGGTGAACAAGCATTGCATGGAAGTGGAGCTGGTAAAACTATCGCCTACGGTCTCTATCCAACACTTGGATTTCGATGCAGCACCTGTGTTTGCAGGCATCGCGCCAGCCCTTTGGCAGACGTTGCCTCGTCCTGTTATCTGTAGCATTCAAAAGGCAAGATATTGGAATCTGAATGTTCCGCATTCGCCTCCAAGGGCTTATCTTGCCCTCCTTAACTTCCTGATTATTTGATTTTTCCATATTTGCAAATAGGTTGCAAAAGTTTGTTTGTACTTTTGCAGCCAAGATTGTCGTATGCCTATCCCTATCAGTAAAATCTTAGGGTTGCATACATATATAAAAAGGTAAAATCATCCGAAGCGAAGATTTAAGATTCGGATAAAAGGAAATATATTTATGTATTCAAGATATATATTGCTCAGTGCCTTGCTGGTTATTGGTGCTGAGACTTATGCAAAAAATAATAAGACAGAGGTTGTGTCTCTGTCATCATCATATAATAATTCTGTAGAAAATAACTCTGTAGATTCCTCCTCTCAGGATTCCATTTTCAAGGACGAGACCTTGCATGAGGTGAAGGTGGTGGCTCGCAAGTCGGGCACTTCCCGATTGGCTGGTGCCGTGAATGGCATCGCTGTGAACAAGGATGAGCTCTTCAAGGCGGCTTGTTGCAACCTGGGCGAGAGTTTTACGACCAATCCATCGGTGGATGTGGCTTATAATGATGCCACGACGGGCGCAAGACAAATCAAACTCCTTGGTCTTTCGGGCACTTACGTACAGATGCTCACCGAGAATCTGCCGAATTTCCGTGGTGCAGCCATCCCATACGCCCTGGGCTATGTGCCGGGACCTTGGATGAAAGGCATTCAAGTATCCAAGGGTAGTGCTTCGGTGAAGAATGGCTATGAGTCGATTACGGGGCAAATCAATGTGGATTACTTGAAGCCAGAGGATGAGCAACAGGTGGAGGTGAATCTCTTTGGCGATACCAAGAGTCGAATCGAGGCAAACGCCGATGCCAACGTTCATCTGTCGGATAAGTGGGCAACGGAGATATTGTTGCATCATGAGAATATCCTCAAAAACCATGATGATAATGGCGATGGTTTCTATGATATGCCAGGCAGAGAACAATATAATGTACAGAACCGTTGGCTGTATAAAGGCAAGCACTACATCTTTCATGGTGGACTTGGGGCTTTGAAGGAGATTCGTACCAGTGGGCAGGATGAGGAGCATGTTCATAGTGATGATATTTATCGAATCAAGCTCCATACCAACCGCTATGAGGGTTATATGAAACATGCCTTCATCCTCAATCACGAGCATGGCACCAATATTGCCTTCATGTCCTCAGCTTCGATGCACCAGCTCGATGCCCAGTATGGCAACAAGTTCTACGACCTCAATGAGAAGAATCTCTATGGCTCGCTGATGTTTGAGACCAATTTTACTCATCAGCACAATTTGTCGGTAGGTTTGAGCGTCAACCATGATTACCTGGGACAGCGCGCCAATATGAATGTTTCTCCAAGACCGGCAGTAGGGCAAGAAGACTCTCCTTATCTTTTGTCGGAGATGCAGAGAATGAACGAGAAGGAGACGACTCCTGGAGCATACGCCCAATACACCTATACGTTAGGCACGAAGTTGACAGCGATGGCAGGTGTCCGTTTCGACCATAGTTCGCTTTATGGCAGCTTCTTCACCCCTCGTTTCCACGTGAAGTATTCGCCTGTCGATGCCATCAGCATCCGCTTGTCAGCAGGTAAGGGCTATCGCACGGTATTTGGCTTGGCAGAGTACAACTATCTCTTGGCGAGCGGCAGGGAGTTTCTGATTACGGGTGATGGACTTAAGCAAGAGGAGGCTTGGAACTATGGTATGAGTACCGCTTTCTACATCCCGATGTTTGGCAAGACACTGAAACTGAACGCTGAGTATTACTATACCGACTTCAAGAATCAAGCGGTGGTGGATTATGATGCCAACAAGGGGCTTATCTCCATCTGCAATTTGATGGGCAAGTCTTATTCGCACACCTTCCAGATAGATGCCTCTTATCCATTGCTGAAGGGCTTGGAGATAACAGCGGCTTATCGTCTGAACGATGTGAAGTGTACCTACGATTATGGTAAAACCTTGAAAGAGAAGCCATTGACCAGCAAGTATAAGGCGCTCTTCACGGCTTCCTATAAGACTCCACTTGGCCTTTGGCAATTTGATGCCACCGTGCAGTTGAATGGTGGAGGCAGAAATCCTGAGCCTTACCAGTTGGCAGATGGAAGCCAGTCATGGTCTCCTCGTTTCCATAGCTTCGAGCAAGTGAGTGCGCAGGTTACGAGATGGTTCCGCCATTGGAGTATCTATGTGGGAGGCGAGAACCTGACTGGTTTCAAGCAGAAAACTCCAATCTATGGTGCCAGCAACCCATGGGGGAGCGATTTCGAGCCGACCTTGGTTTGGGGACCTGTAGAGGGCAGGATGTTCTACGCAGGAGTGAGAGTACACTTTTAATTGAAAATATTTAAAGTTGAATTATTAAATCAAATAGAAAAGTTATGAAGAAGATTTTAGTAATGTTCACAATGATGATGGTGGCAATGGTAACCTTTGCCAAGGACATCAAGACTGTAGTGTTCACCACAACCCCACAGATGCACTGTGCGGCTTGTGAGAATAAGATCAAGAGCAACCTTCGCTTCGAGAAGGGTATCAAGAGCATTGAGACTTCTGTGCCAGACCAGACAGTCACAGTACAGTATAATGCCGACAAGACAACCCCAGAGAAGCTCCAGAAAGGTTTTGAGAAGTTTGGCTATAAGGCTCGCATCCTGAAAGATGGCGAGAAGGTTGAGAAGAACACCGGGGAGAAGTGTGACTTGATGTAATTCCTGCTGCTAATTTGATAGAAGCTTAACCATTGGCACGCAGGAATCCCTGCGTGCTATATGGTGCTTATCATAAAACACATAGAATTGGTTCCTTTCTTCTTGTCTTCTTGGAACCAATTCTTTTTCCTTTTTTCTTGCTCGTTTTGAAAAGTTTGCCTATCTTTGCAGCGCAATTCCAAACATAGGGAGTGCAAAGGTCTTTGACATATTGGAGATATATTCAGAATGGTGGACATGATTTGACATTTGATGTTGTCTAACACATGATGCGTTGTGTATATTATTTATTATTAATTTTCAATTTTATCAAACCGTTGGCGAATAGTAGGTAATAATTACTTGCTTTAGCTGACATAAAACCAACAAAGTCATGAAAAAAAACAACAGAAAAGAAAGTGTCATCAATGATAAGAATGTGTTGAGAACTGTAGCGTTGGCTAGTTCTTGTCTTGCAGTAGCAGCAATGCTTGCACCTGCAACTCCTGTAATCGGAGGAATTGGGCTTGTTTGTTCTAAGACAATCCCATCTTGGTTGCGAGGACACGCATTCTTTTAATGCCCTCATTTTGCATCGCTTCTATACAGACGATGTTTGTGTAGAAGCATGCAAAAGATGGTAAGTGAGTTATGTAACATTTTGAAAAATCTTTAAAAAATCAAAGATATGAAGAAAGTAAGTGAAAAAACAGTAATCAATAGCGCGTCAGCAACTTGTAGCGCTCAGTCAACAAACAACTACATGCAGTACCCAAAGTACCGTAACAAACAAGGACATGGTTGGGCTGCAGAAGATGCTAATGCAATGGCAGACCGTCTTTCTGGAAAGAAAGTAGAACAGGTTGGTCGTGACAACTGCCTTAACGGTGCAGATCGCATTAGCAATGGTATCGAAATTCAGACGAAGTATTGTTCTTCCCCATCTAAAACTATAGGGGCTGCTTTTTCTGATGGCTCGTATCGCTATGGTGGAATGAAACTTGAAGTTCCAAAGGAGCAGTACGATGAATGTGTTCGATTGATGGCTGATAAGATTCGTTCTGGTCAAGTTCCAGGTATAACAGACCCAGCAGTGGCAAAAGATATAGTTATTAAGGGCAATTGTACCTACAATCAAGCGGTGAACATTGCCAAAGCTGGAACTTTGGATTCTGTTAAGTTTGATGTAAAGACTCAATCGGTTTCTTGTTCTATCACCTGTGGTTTTTCCTTTGTGCTTGGATATGCTAATGCAATCCGTAGTGGTAAAAGTCATGGTGAAGCACTCAAAACAGCGTCTTTGCAAATGGCCAAGTCTGGAGGTACTTCTTTGGTTGTAGGTGTTGGAACACAACAGTTACTCCGTACAACAGTTGGTCGCTCCATGGCAGCTGCTGCAACAAGCTCTGCCAGGACCATACTTGATGTTGCAACAACAACTCAAGTCGGGAAGACTGTTGTCGAGAAGACGGCTTCAGCGTTAGTTAGCAAGGAAGTCGTTGGACAGGCTGCGAAGAATGTAATCGCTAAGGGTATGAGAACTAACATGATAACAGGTGGAATCATGCTGGCAACACAGACGATACCTGATGCTGTGAAAATGTGTAAGGGAAAGATGTCGGCTGGTGAGTTTGCCGAAAACACAACAAGTAATGCTGCTGGTATTGGTGCAGGCTATGCTGGTGGAACCTTTGGCGCAGCGTTAGGAACTTTTGTTTGTCCTGGAGTTGGAACAGTTATAGGTGGACTTGTCGGTGGAGTTGCAGGTGGCCTTGCTGGTTCTTCCGTTGTACGTGGAATATTCTCGCTTTTTAAGTGAGAATACTCGCAGTAAAGCATAAGTTTTTTAGTTTTTTGTAGAACACTTAGAAGGATAAATTATGAGCAAGATAGATTTAGTGAGCATATTAGTAAGGCAACTTTGTGAGTTGGATGACCATGAGAGCGATTTGGCAGAAGATGCTTTGTACGATTTTGTGAGCAATTCTAATACATCACTTTCTGAAAAACAAGATGCATTAGCTTTGATAGAACGGAAAATCAAGCATATTGCTGAAGAGATTGGTTTCTTCGAGGAAGAAGATATTACAGTTAGGATAAGTGATAAGGATAAGTTTGCGCTATATTCGCTTCTTGTAGCTCGACGTTATCTGATGGATCAGATGATGGGTGAGCCAAGCAAGGATTACGTGGAACGTGTCTCTTACCAAAGTGATAAGTTGGCAATACTGATGGGCGAATGTTTGAAGCAAGGTACTGAGATGTGGAATGCTGTTAAGAATTCTTCATCTTTTAAGGCGAATGACTATCTGCAATATGGGGAGTATGTCTTAGAATATAAGGCTGATTCTTGTCAGGCGGTATTGGCTTTGGAAGACGATGATGTCTATGGTTCGGCTTTTCCTTTCATACATCGGCTGATTTACACTCTTGGTGAACAGATAAATCTGTTTGACAATAACTTGATGAAGAAAAAACTGATATTGGATGCTCTTGCAGATAAAGGTTGGGCTGCGGAGGATTTGCCATCTGATGTCACTAGTTGGGATGAAAGTGTGCTCTTTACTCCAGCTTTTGAAAAGATCAAGATATGTCCTGCACTACTTGCTTTGCATTGTTCTTTGCCTTATAGTATTCCAGATATTGTGAGGATGAACAACTTTGTTAGCAGAACAGCCATTACGTGCGAGAAAAGCTTTAGTGAAGATACTTACCATGTCAATGATGATATGATGGATATGTAAGTGTTTTGTGAGTAATAACAAATAAAAGATAGAAATTATGGAAAAGAATATCAGGAAAAGAGTATGTAGGTTGGCTGCGGTATTGAGTGCCGTGCTGGTAGTATTATTTGGCTATTGGTTCTTCTTGACCCCTCATGGCTATTGGCAAAAGAAGAAGGAGGCAGAGAAGAATGAATATATGGATAGGAGGATGCTTTGGCGGAAGTCGGAGAAAATGACCATGCAACAGATGTTGTCGGACATGACGCTAATGGCTAAGGGGGATTCGGTCCTGGTTTGTTGGCTAACTGGTCTCTCGCTTCCTGTTTATCGTGACTTCATTCATGGCACTGCACAACCAACAAGGAATGCTTGGGCTGAGACGAGATATTGGTATATGTCTTCTCTCGCTAAAGGCAGAGAATGGATGGAGGAGCGTGCCAAGACGAGGATTCACAAGAGCCTGATCTTTGTGGAATCGAGTAGATTTCAGGTGCAGAAGGATTCCTTGAAGGATTATCTCAATGAGAAACCTACTCATACGGAGATTGAATATAACAAGATGTATCCAGCTTTTGGTAAATCTACTGATAAAGAGTTTGAAGATAGGAGAAAAGTGTAGATTCTAACTTAAAAGTGTACCTGTCTGGCGCAGCTGGACAGGAACGAATTGCCTGAGGGAATCAAGCACTTGTTGCCAAGGTTGGAAACGCTGGACTTCATACATGAGCACAGAAATGTCGTCCTTTATGGAAACCCCGGTACGGGAAAGACACATGTAGCGACAGCCTTGGCCATAAAGGCATGCATGGAGGGGATGCACGTGCTCTTCAACCACCTCTCGCTTAGGGCTGACACCAAGTCCACCATCATTACGACAAACCTCGCCTTTGATCGATGGGGAGAAATCATAAAGGATAAGGTGTTGGTGACTGCTCTGGTTGACAGACTCACACACAATGCTTTCTTGGTAAACATGAATGGGGAGTCATACAGATTAAAAGAAACTAAGAAATTTAATGAGCAAAACAGATGATTTTATGGATTTTATTTGGTTGTTTGATTATTTAAGCATACCTTTGCAAGCGGTTTGGAGTGGTACACTTTTTAATTAGTATATACAGAGAAAAGAGTATAAACGTTTTTGGCGCATGGATCGTTCTTCTTGCCTAATCTGGTGAGGCATCTCTTTGACGGCGATGTCCTTTTCAAGGCTACCAATTGTACTACAGGTTATCATGTTGCCTGGTGGATAGCTACAGTCGGTTCGTGCATCGGTTGGCTCGTTGATGCAACCTTCTCTTTTATGAAGGCATCGGCATTTGTAGGTAGTGATAAAGAATAAATTAATATAAATACGATGAATAGTATGGTTGATAAAAAAGCTGCAAAGCGTGAGAAGATGATGAACATGCCATCATATCGTCTGATGGTAGGTGCGGCGAAGTATATGGACAAGTGGTTCTTGGATCCTATCCTTGGCTTCATCCTTCCTGTCGGTATCGGTGATGCTTTGACGAGCGTGTTTGCATTCCCATTCATCTATTACAGTCTTTGCGTGGTTAAGTCGATTCCGCTGACTTTGGCTGTCATCTATAATATCTTGATGGATGTGCTGATAGGTGCCATACCTTTCTATATTGGTGACGTGCTGGATGTATTCAAGCGTTCGTATGTAGAGAACCTGAGATTGGTTACCGGGTATATCGAGGATGATAAGGAGATTATCAACAAGGTGAACAAGAAGGCATTCTGGACGGCTGTGTTCATCGTCGTGCTTTGCTGGTTGATTTATGTGGTGATTTCGTGGGCCATTCGCTTGGGAACCATGGCTTATGATTGGATAGTTTCATTGTTCTAAAATATGAATAGCAACATTTTCTTCTTGCCTTTTATTGGCAGGTATTATGCCAATGGAGGCTTGTTCGGTAAGCGAATAATGATATTGGGCGAGAGCCACTATTGTGACGGAGGTTGCTGCGACTGCGGCAACTGCCGTCTATGTAGGCAGTGTGCAAAGTTTACGCAGAATGTCCTCCGTGACTTTCTCGATGAGAGAAAGGAGCGTCAGAACTGGATGCGTACTTTCGTGAAGTTTGAACGGTCGCTTGTTGGAAAGATGACCGATTGGGCGTTGAAACGGAAGATATGGGATTCTGTTATGTTCTATAACTATCTGCAAGTGGCGATGGGTGGTCCTCGTAAGGCTGGTACGTCAGCGCAATACAAACAGGCTGCCAATGCTTTCTTTGAGGTTATAGATAAGTATGAACCTGAATGTATTATCGTTTGGGGTAAGCGACTATGGAACAATATGCCAAACGAACGATGGCAGGATGGCGACGATATCGTAGTGGACGGCAATCACATTGCTACGGGATATTATCTCTTGAGCAATGGCAAGCGAGCAAAGGTCGTGGCTGTATATCATCCTTCCGGGGGATATTCCTGGGATTATTGGCATAAGGTGATACAAGGTCTGCTTGCATCAATCTGACAGATTATTGGTGCTACACATTTGTATGGCATTAATATAAGGATATAACATTTTGTTAGACCGACAAAATGTTATATCTTTGCAATCGACAGAGGTAATAATCTCTGTATATTATAAACTAACATTATTAAATAAACAACATATATAAGATATGATTAAAGACGAAAAGATAGATAAGGAGTTGCAAGGGAAAGGTGTTAAATTCCTACCTTTTGTGGGCGACCAGTATTGGTACGGCATATCCTTTAACGATAATGGCGAGCTTGTGCTTGGAACGAAAGAAAATCCAGGTAAGAAGGTACTGGTTCTTAATGAAAACCACTATTGTGATAAAGACTTGAATGAAGAAAAACTATCATCGTTTACAAGAGATGTTCTGGGGTGCTATTTAAATTCAGAACAATATAGTGGGATGAGAACCTTCGTTAAGTTTGAACGTGCATTGTCAAATACGGACACAGATTCTGAAGAAAGAAAAGGCATTTGGGAACATTTGATATTCTATAATTATCTTCAGACACCATTGTATAGTGCGAGAATGGTAAGACCAAAAGAAGATTACGAAACTGCAGCAACTCCATTTTATAAGGTTTTAGAAATATATAAACCAGACTGTATAATTGTATGGGGGGAACGATTATGCTGTGATTTACCCACAATTAATATGTGCCATTGTTTGAACTTGTCATCCGATGTAGAAATTATGGTATATGACTTTAGAAAATATAAAGCCTTTGTGATGCCTATGTATCATCCTGTATCTTGTCTTTTTTCTTGTGGTTTTTGGCATGAGAATATTGTTGAATTCTTTAAAAAATGCTTATATGGAACAGAAATGTCTATATAGTTCACTTTCTCGCTTTTTGCAACTTAATGAACAGGACAAACTAAATGATTATGTATTTCGAGATGTTGAAGTGCTCAGTTTGTATTATGAAATATTGTCTAAAGTAGAGAAAGATCCGTTTAGATACTGGAACATATCTTCTTTACGAAATTATATTAAGTATTTTTACAAGTTGTCTGAATGGATGACTCAAAAGGTGAATGAAGATGAAGCCGTGAGCAAGCCAGATACTGCTCGTGATCTTGCACTAGCTCCATTTAATATATATGCAGAATCTGAACTTGCAATTTTCTTTACTGGGTTATATAGTAAATTTAAGAATAAAGGTTGTAAAGAAGGGTTGTTTGTAGTTTGCCAAAAACAAGCTGATAATAACATCCATAGACGTGTTATGACTTATTCTGAACTTCGAACTCCTGAATTTACAAAATACTTAGATGATATAACAATAGCGTCAACATTTGATGAGTATTTTTATTTAGCAAAATTTTCTCTTCAAACAATAAAGAAAATAGAAGGACTTTCAGAATTTGATTATAAGAACTATTACACGAATGAAAAAAATGGAAACCATATAGATACAAGACTTCATATTTTGATTGATGGAGTAGATAATATTCCTCTTGATTATTTGAGGATTCTTTATAATATAGAACCTGACAGAAAGATTTCATTTGGTAATAAAAAGGATTGTGACAATGTTATACAAATAGTCTCAGATTCAGCAAAAAAAGAATCTGAAAAATCTGCCACATTTTTAGAATATCAGAGCAAAATGATAAAAGCTATTAACGTGGCTATTGAGAAAGCCCAAAACGATAATAAGTTTAGTCAATTGCCATTAAATTTCTATGTTGTGGAAAGTAACAAACCATTTCAGTATTTATTACCAATTGATTTTACAGAAACGGGGAATCCTGATTTCTGTGCTTGTGTATCCGTTGATACAAGCGGAACAGGAAGATTGAAGACCATATTAAACATGAATGAGGTCTATGGTAATGTTAGAGTTTTTGGTAAAGATGCAGTAGATTCTGTAAAGGATTGGTGGGTTTAGACATTATTAAAAGAAGTGGCAAGATGCGTCAAGTAAAAGGCAATATTTTTAATGGAGATAGTTATAAGGCGATTTTTGCACGGGCAATCTACAAGCGACTCATGAGTCGTGAGTGGGTTACTCTTGCAGAGATAATGAGTGACTATCTTGGAGAGCCATGCGAGAATCCATCGAAAGAAGAGCACTATGGAGAACTTAAAAAGGCTTTCGGTGAGATAAAGGTGCTTATTATAGAGAAAGTGGGTAAAGACAGCATTGAGGTAGAAGGCAACAATCGTAGCCAACGTTTTCGCTATATGGGTGATGTGGAGAATCCTTTGTCCGACTTGTACAATTATGGTAGGGTTATCCGTGATTTGAAAACGTATTGGCAATTCTGTCAAGACTCTGCCGGGTTCTTTCCTGAATCATGGCTGGAATACTTCTTCAAAGAATGTCAAGACCTTTTGGAGATTAAGAAGAAAAAGGAAGATGGGGAACAGGTGTTGAGTGCCAGCTTGGATAGAAAGCTAACGAATATAGAATTGCTGCCGTTTCTTTATGAAACAATCATCCAAAAGAAGGTCCTGCAGATTGAATACAAACCATACAACAAGAAATGCCAAACACAGATCGTTCATCCCCATATGTTGAAGGAATTTAATGGAAGATGGTATTTGTTCGGTTATGAGGAAGGTGATGTATCTATGCATATTTGCAATATAGCCTTAGATAGGATATGTGCGAAGCCGAAAACATGTAATGGCGTGACATACCAGTCAGCACCAAAAGGATACTACGATGATTTATTTAAGAATCTTGTTGGCGTAACTCACTATAAGCGTGCAACGGCATACACGATTCATGTGCGTGCTCATAGCAATTATATGTTTAAACTGACAGAAACGAAGCCTATTCACCAAAGCCAGCAGACAACCATCCCTTTCGGTAAGCATGAAGACGGAGAATATGGCGAGTTTACAGTCTATGTTGAGCTAAACAATGAGTTTATAGGTCGTATTCTGCAAATGGGAGCTGGTCTTGAGATTGTTGGTCCTGATGAAGTGAGGAGTGAGTTCAAAAAACGTACGGCTGAGCTTGCCAAGCTGTATGAATAGCAAAACGAGAGTGTAAAAAACATCTAATTTTACACTCTCATGTCCGTTAATTATCTCGCCGCAGGCTATTCATGGGAGTATTGGTATCGTCCGCTCTCTTCTAATATGGACTTGTATTGTTCACAACAATTCAATATCTTTGTTATGGATAAGGCTTTCTGTAATCTAAAAGTCACTTTCATTGTGCTTGTTTGCACTATCTTTTAGGATCTGAAAGTACATATAAAAAGTGTTTGAGAGAAGAATGAGGAAAGTTTACTGGTTATCAGTTACTTTCCTCATTTTGGTTAAAAGTGGCGAGGACAGACGAAGACGGGAATACGACAAGATGAGACAGAGGAACGTTACCTATCCGTAACCTATACCCCAAATGGGGAATGTTGAGGTTCGGAAGAATGAGGAAGGTTACGAATTGAATTTGAACGCTCTGATTTATAGTGAGTTACTGATGAGTAACGTAAGATTTTTGGTTACGAACCAAATTTGCCGTGTTCTGCCGTGAAATGCGTAGCAAGAAAAGACTCTTCATGTATTAATTTTGAACGCAAAAAAGAATGACGTTATGAAGAGTACATTTTCAATTATCTTCTACCTCAAAAGACAGGTAGTAAAGAAAGACGGTACTGTTCCAGTTATGGGACGTATCACAGTGGACGGAACACAGGCACAGTTCAGTTGCAAGATGACTGTGAATCCCAATTTGTGGGACACCAAGGGCGGACGCATGACTGGAAAAAGTATGCAAGCCTTGGAGGTGAACCGCAAACTGGACAAAATGCGTGTGAGTATCAGTAAGCATTATCAGGAGATAATAGATCGAGACAACTTTGTCTCTGCCGACAAGGTTAAGAACGCTTTTCTTGGATTGGAGTATCGCTGCCATACCTTGATGAAAGTCTATGAGCAAAGCAGGGATGAAATGGAAAAACAATACAAGGCTGGCATGAAATCTTTGAGCACATTCACAAAATATAGAATCGGTTGTGCTTACGTGGGCGAGTTTTTGCAGTCACATTACCGTGTAAAGGACATTGCCTTGAAAGAATTGTCCCTGCCGTTTATTACGAACTATGAGACATTCCTTAGAATAGACAAGCAACTGAAGATAAATTCCGCAATGGTGTTTGTCCGTAATCTCCGTGCCATGATTTTTCGGGCGATTGATAACGAGTGGCTCGTCAAAGACCCTTTCAGACGATACGAGTACAAGAACGAGGAAACAACAAGGGAGATTCTGACAAAAGAAGAAATTCACCTGTTGATGGAAACTCCTATCACCAGAAAGCATATGGGGTTGGTGCGTGACTTGTATCTATTCTGCTGTTTCACAGGTCTCGCATTCATTGACCTGTACAACTTGAAGGAAGAGAACATCAAGACATTTTTTGACGATGGCGAGTGGATTGTTATCCACCGACAGAAGACAGGAACGGAAGCCGACATCAAGTTGCTTGACTATCCCAAGCAGATAATGGAGAAATATCGTGGATTGTGCAAGGATGGCAGAGTCTTTCCTGTACCACCTTATAGAAGTTGTCTGCGTTCGCTCAAAAGATTGGGAAAGAAATGCGGTATCACCAAGCCACTTTCCTGGCATGTCTCAAGGCACTCGTTCGCAACCTCGGTTTGCCTCTCCAATGGTGTACCAATAGAAACAGTAAGTTCCATGCTTGGTCACAAAGACATCAAGACCACGCAAGTGTACGCCAAGATTACCAAGGAAAAGTTGAGCAAGGATGTAGAAAAGTTGTCCCAACAACTCAATCACATTGAGGAATTCACATTCGGGAATATTTGCAGCGATAATACGAACACAAAAAAGGCATAGTATGAAACGACAAGTGATAACAATACAAGAAGATATGGTCATCTACGCCCCACATCATGGTGAGGTGTGGATGACTGTTTGGGAGATTGCCGAACTGTTGAATGTAACAGGGACAGCAGTGAAGAATACCATCAAGCGCATTTGGAAACAAAGTGTGCTGAAAGATTTCCAGCATTCTCAATACGTCAAACTTGAAAATGGATATTCTGCGCATGTCTATGATATGGAAGTGATTATCGACATAGCACTTCAAATGGATACATACCAAGCATTGCTTTTTAGAAGATGGCTTGTTGAAAAGATAGGAAATCGCAAAGAATGTCAAGCTACTTCAGGAAAGCAGGGGCGAACGACGATTATCGTGATGAATGGAACGATGCCGAGAGGTATCAGTTAAGCATTACACCTTAATTATATAATAGCGTACAGAGAAGAAATACCAAATGGTTGTATCACTCTGTGCGCTTTTTGCTTTCTATTTGTAGCGCAGTTTGCATATTTTAGAATGTTTGTCATCTATTACGGTGCGCTTTCTTACACAAAATAATCGAGATATTCAAGCGAATTGGCTTAAATAGTCTTAAATTTGTGTTGCAGTATTTATATTTCCTGCCATTTCTTGTCTTTTCTCAATAAATTTTCGTATTTTTGCAGTCGGATTGTATAGCCAGACCGCAGTTGTCGCTGTAAGACGAGTTCTTTCATGATAACCGAGTCGGCAGCCTACGCCGTGCTGAGTGTAGTGAGGTCAACCATGACATATCTATACGTAAGCGGGCTTTGGGCGGGAAGACAATCCAGACATAATGGAAGGCGTTTATCGACGCTGTGTTTAAGACTTCCTGTAATCTTGCAAATTCACAGTAAATTGTTGTCTTGAACGTAGTCAACGGTAGATGTCCCGGGTGTGATTATATCAATCCCGTGGAGACCTGTAAGCATGGATTGTGTCCTTTCGGGCGCAGTCTAATGTGTTATTAGGTCTCTTTACGGACATGATTTTCATATCGGCGTGGGCTCTGACGTTGTCTGTTCAACAACAATAGGCAATTGCAAGAGCCTCAGGAAGTGGAATGGACAACAGGACGATTCCACGCTCTTTTTTTCTGTCGCAATTTAACGGATTTCTGTCTAGAAAAAAGTTAGCACCGATATGAAAGTCGATGAATGGACATCAGAAGATGTACACACCTCAGGAGGTGGTGAATTCCCTCCTTGCGCTGGACTTACCTCCAACGCCCTCCCCGAAGCTCAAAGCACTATTTCCGCAGAGAGTTCACAAACAGGGGTGTCCACCAGAAATGCCCATATAGCAAGTAAGCCTAAAGCACAAAAAGAGGAAGATAGCCTTCATTGGTATGCCTTACGTACCACATACGGTAGAGAGAAAAAGGCATACGACTACATGACAGCCAAAGGCATCACAGCTTTCTATCCTACTACAGATACTGTAAAACTTATAAAAGGTAAGCGCAAAATTGTTACCGAGTCTCGTTTACCAAATATCTTCTTCGCCTACGGTACAGAAGAACAACTCAAATCTTTTGTTTACGACAACGTAAACCTCCCATTCCTTCGTTTTTATTATCGACACGTCCACGTTGGTCGCAGAATAGAGAAGATTCCTATGATAGTTCCTGACTATCAGATGGATAGTTTAAAAATCATCTGTGCTTCCGATGCGGACAATACCATCGTGTCATTAGTCGAAGTGCCAAAGTTCGAAAAAGGACAATTGGTAAGGGTTACAGATGGAGCGTTCAAAGGAGTGATAGGAAGAGTTGCAAGATGGCAAGGGCAACAGAGAGTAGGAGTTGTGGTGGATGACTTGGTGACTGTTGTGACGGCGTATATACCAAGTGCATTTATAGAATCAATAGAATAAATATCATTTTTATTATGCAAGAGCATACTTTAATAGCCAATTCTGGTATTCAAATCATAACGTTTCCATTGAGGATAAATACTCAAGAAAAGTTCAAAATGTGGTATCATGAATGGTATGATACTGAAAATGGGGAATGGCGACTTGATCCTGTGTACGAACTTCGCACAGATGACGAGTGCTATTATTATAACAAACAGAAACTTCATAAAGGTGGCTATTTAAGTGACCCTACTATTGAAATTGATGTCAACGAGCTTAAAAGCGATGATATATTACCATTGAGAATAGAAGATGAAAATTGTCCAGGTGTAAGGGGCGATATATTCAGCCTTACATTCTCCGACAAAGACAACAAGTTTTCCAAGTTTGAAAATGCTTGGCTTCCAGTCCCATATTTCTTTAAACGCACTCCCAAGCGTTTTAAGTTCGGTCCATTAAATTGGGTACGTATGAAATTAATCCCAACAAGAGAAGAAAAGGGAATAAAATGGTATAATGTAGTTCTTGCATTCGATACAAGAGCTCGTTACGAGAGTGACGAATATGATGAATGCCCCGTCTTTCCAGATGCGTTTAGAGGCGAAATGGATTTCGAACTATGTAGTAATGAGTTCTATTTGATGGACTATTGTTCTCCTAATAACAATTGGAGTTATATTGATGACTATTTGTTGCACTTGGTTCATCCTAATGTTCAACGTGTATCTCAATTAAAAGGTGCGAACGTGAGAAAAATGTCGTATATCGCATCATACATATTCTTAATCAACTATCTTGCTCAAAAGGATCTATTCCCCAAGGTTAAACTTTACAAGGATACCGATGTCGAAATAAAGGATGTTGATATGGTTGTTGATATCGGAAACTCACGTACAACAGCACTTTTAATACTTGAGTTCAACTTATAAATGCAACTTTTTGGGTGCGGATAATAAGCAATAAAAACATTTATTTTTCAGAGAGGAAAGAGAGACAATGTCCCCCTTTCTCTCACTCTGAATGGATAAAGTTTGCTATCTTTGCTTTAATTGTCCGTCCAAAGAAAAAAAAGTTGCAGATGAGCAAACATATAACCGAGGAACAAAGGTATGCAATTTCTATGATGTTGCAAATACCGATGAGCAAAAAAGCAATAGCGGAAGCTATCGGAGTAGATAAAAGCACTGTTTACAGGGAGATAAAGCGCAATTGCGACGCCCGAAGTGGTAGCTATAGCATGGAGCTTGCCCAGCGAAAAGCAGACAGGCGCAAGCAGCAAAAACATCGCAAGGAAGTGCTTACACCGGCAATGAGAAAACGGATAATAAAGCTGTTGAAGAAAGGATTCAGCCCGGAGCAGATTGTCGGCAGGAGCCGCTTGGAGGGAATTGCGATGGTATCTCACGAAACGATATATCGCTGGATTTGGGAGGATAAGCGGCGGGGTGGCAAACTGCACAAATATCTTCGCAGACAAGGTCGCAGGTATGCCAAACGTGGTTCTAAAAATGCAGGGCGAGGATTTATCCCAGGCAGGGTGGATATTGATGAGCGTCCCGAGATAGTGGAACTGAAGGAGAGATTTGGTGATTTAGAGATAGATACAATTATTGGTAAGAACCACAAAGGTGCCATTCTTACCATTAACGACAGAGCAACAAGCAGGGTCTGGATACGCAAGTTGTCGGGAAAAGAAGCCATCCCGGTAGCTAAGATTGCAGTATGGGCACTGCGGAAAGTGAAAAACTTAATACACACAATTACGGCTGACAATGGAAAGGAGTTTGCAAAGCACGAGGAAATTGCGCAAAAATTGGAAATAAAATTCTATTTTTGCAAACCATACCACTCATGGGAACGTGGTGCCAATGAAAACACCAACGGGCTTATCAGGCAGTATATCCCAAAGGGTAAGGACTTTAGTGAAGTAACCAACAAACAGATTAAGTGGATTGAAAATAAACTCAATAATCGACCTCGTAAAAGACTTGGATACCTCACGCCAAACGAAAAATTTAAACAAATTATTAATCAGAATTCTGTTGCATTTGCAAGTTGAATTCAGCCCTGTAAGAAGTTACTAATGACAAAAAAGAAATTGCCCGTTCGTTTTACGGGTCAGCACTTTACTATTGATAAAGTGCTAATAAAAGATGCAATAAGACAAGCAAATATAAGTAATCAGGATACGGTTTTAGATATTGGGGCAGGCAAGGGGTTTCTTACTGTTCATTTATTAAAAATCGCCAACAATGTTGTTGCTATTGAAAACGACACAGCTTTGGTTGAACATTTACGAAAATTATTTTCTGATGCCCGAAATGTTCAAGTTGTCGGTTGTGATTTTAGGAATTTTGCAGTTCCGAAATTTCCTTTCAAAGTGGTGTCAAATATTCCTTATGGCATTACTTCCGATATTTTCAAAATCCTGATGTTTGAGAGTCTTGGAAATTTTCTGGGAGGTTCCATTGTCCTTCAATTAGAACCTGCACAAAAGTTATTTTCGAGGAAGCTTTACAATCCATATACCGTTTTCTATCATACTTTTTTTGATTTGAAACTTGTCTATGAGGTAGGTCCTGAAAGTTTCTTGCCACCGCCAACTGTCAAATCAGCCCTGTTAAACATTAAAAGAAAACACTTATTTTTTGATTTTAAGTTTAAAGCCAAATACTTAGCATTTATTTCCTGTCTGTTAGAGAAACCTGATTTATCTGTAAAAACAGCTTTAAAGTCGATTTTCAGGAAAAGTCAGGTCAGGTCAATTTCGGAAAAATTCGGTTTAAACCTTAATGCTCAAATTGTTTGTTTGTCTCCAAGTCAATGGTTAAACTGTTTTTTGGAAATGCTGGAAGTTGTCCCTGAAAAATTTCATCCTTCGTAGTTCAAAGTCGGGTGGTTGTCAAGATGATTTTTTTGGTTTGGTGTCGTCTTTTTTTAAGCTGCCGCATAACGGTTTGGCGCTTGGCGCAGTGGCGGATTTTGGAGCACAAAACTGTCAATACACCACAAAAGTTGATGCGAGGTAGAATGTTCAATTAACCACGTCACCCGCCATTATCTCATTTGGCTCTCTCCCTTCAGGAGAATCTGTTCCGTTCTTCCATACCCATGAGAATAACGAAGAGAACTATATTATTCTTTCCGGTTCAGGGAAGTTTCAGGTAAATGATTCTGTTTTTGATATTTCCGAAGGTTCGGTGGTTCGTGTTTCAACACACTGTGACCGTTGCTTGAAATGTACCTCAGATGCACCAATGCTATATCTCTGTATTCAAGCAGCAAAGAAGAAAATTGCAACAGCAAAGAAGTATGCTTCAATGTCACCTATTAATAATTGTACAGAACTCGTTTCACGTTTAAATTCCGTATCTACTCGTTTGGAACAAGCTCATTATTCTTATTTGGCTGGGCAAGTAGAAAGGCTACGTCCTTACTATAATTACAGTCAAACAGAATATGACAAAATAGCGTTAAGCATTTCCGAAAAATTTGATGAATATAAGAATAATGCAAAAAGCACGTATGGAAGAGTATCTGATATAAGTTCACTCGAAAGCCGTGCTGGAAGTTATTACTCAAATGCGACGTTCAATAATTAATTATGAAGAAATTTAGCATTTTACTTTTTTCTGTGGTCATGTTCCCTTTAGGCATAAATGCTCATGAACAAGATACACTAAAAAACACAGTTGAAGTTGTTGCCGAGACTCCTGTTGAGGTTATTAAAGTCGACTCTCTTCAACAGGAAATAGATCGTTTAAAAGGTCTAATTGTACAGTACAAGCAGTCAGAGACCTCATTAAATGGTAAGCTTTATGATTATGAGCAAACAATTAAGGTTCAGGACAAAAAGATTGAAAGGCTTAACAGTTATCTTCTTTTTGCAGACACAATTGTTGCTCGATTATCAAATGATTGTTTGCGAAAGAAGTATGACCAAAACCGAGTGAATCAGGCAACGGAAAACTTTGAGAAGATGTATTCTCCAGAATTGAAAAGCAAGTTTGGAAGATTGAAGTTTTTGCTAAATGAATATGGTAAGTTTACACAGGAACTTAATGCTATATTTATAGAGGCTAAGAACGATAAGGGATTGGGTAATCCTTTTACTGGTCAAAAACAAGCATTAACTTACATTAATAAGATAAAGAATACTCGTTATTATAGAGAAGTCTATAGTGAGAATTGGACTATTCCGTATCTCAACAACCTTATAGATAAATGCTTTGAGACTATTAAAGCCTTTAATCCAAAAGAGAGTAAAGAATTACATCTGTTAGAACTAATGAACTGATTATGAAACTTTCCCATGCAATCATTTTGATTGCACTACTGACCAGTCAATTTGCCTCTTTGGCTTTTGGTTCTGCTATAGTAAATGGTCTTTGTCAATTTGACAAATCAACTATGATAAAGGAGAAGTTGAAGAAGGGCCAGGAGTGCATCAATAATGGGAATTACTCAGGAGCAAAGAATTATCTTAATGGCGTTTTAAAGCTTGATTCAAATAATGCGAAAGCAAAAGAGCTTTTGGCTGTTTGTAATAACGAAGGAAAGCCTGTTACTTCACCAAGAAGTAATAGTTCAAGTTTGAATTCTAACAATAGTAATAGAAACAATTCATATAGTTCTGCTCTTTATGTTTCTAAAACTGAGTTATCTTTCAGTTCTTATGGTGGAACAGAGTCATTAACTGTTACTTCTGGGGCATCATGGTCAATATCTGTAAATTCTGAAAGTTGGATTAAATCAATCAATTTTCACCCAGACAAAGTCGTATTTACTGATAGCGGAACTTATTTAATATGTAAATGAGAAGTATATGAAAATCAAAGTCTCTATAATTTTATTTATATTTGGTATTTCTGGAATATCAAGTATAATGAAAACTTCTGCAAGCACTTTGTCGATGCAGCAGTTTGATAAGTCCACAATGATTAAGAAAAAACTTGCAAATGCACAAAAGTCTATTTCTAATGAGGACTATATTGCTGCACAAAACACCCTAAATAGCCTATTAAAGCTTGAGCCAAATAATGGGAAAGCGAAAGAGTTGTTAGACGAATGTGAATCTGGAATTAAGAAACAAAAGCAAAGAGTTCATCAAGCATATCTGGATGCTTGTAAGGCTGGAACTATTTCTGCATTTCAAAATTTCATATCCAAATATCCTAATAGCGAATATGTGTCTAGTGCAAAGAGCCGTATAGAGGATTATAGCCTATGGCAAAAGGCAAAAGAACAGAATACAATAACAGCTTATAATTATTATCTTTCGCAATCGTCAATTCTCGCATATAAGAATGATGCGGAAGACGCTATTACAACAATACAATCAGAAATTGAGTGGAATAATTGCAAGACAAGCAATGACGAGGATAAAATAAACTCTTTTATAAAGAATAATCCTTCGTCTAAATATGTTAATCAAGCAAAGTATCGCTTGAATATCTTAAAAGGAGAAAGATATTATGCCTCCAAGAATTATAACCAAGCATATACATATCTAAATGAAGCAGATAACTTCCAAACCCTTATAGGTGCACCAGCAACTCATTTAAAGATGATGAATGAAACTATAGAGTATGAGTCCATAATGTCCAGCTCTGATGTATCTAAAGTAAAGAGTTATTTGAATGCACTTTCTACATCTAGTCCATTTTATGTGCCAACTTCAAATAAAATTGCACTTTTGCTTGGCTCTGCGTTGTCTATGTATTCGTCCGAATATAGTATGAATGAGGCATTGGTATATGCAAAAGATGATAATACCCGAGCAGCTGTAAAACGATACATTAGTAAAGCGAAAGCAGATAAAGCATATTATGAACGACAAAGAAAAAAAAATGCACATAAAAGGTGGTGGAGCAAAAATTTCAAAGTTGGTATTGATGCAGATTTCGGCACTAATATTAATGGAGATTCAGGAGCAGATATGTTCTATTCAACAGGTTTGTTGCTACGCTTTGGTAATGTTGATAATGTGTTTAGTTTGGTGACAGGCTTGAAATATCGTTGGTTCCGTGTCATGCCCGAATATGATGGCTATTATGATAATGGTAACATCGAATGGCAATATTTTGCCGGAGGTTTAAATGTCCCTTTAAACTTTAGATTTAATGTGGGTAAAATAGCCAATAATAGTTCTATTTATTTGGGGCTTGGTACAGAATATGGATTTAAGCTGTTTCCTGCCAAAGGCATGGATGGAATAGTCAATAATAATTATTTTTCTATTTATCCACAATTTGGTGTAATGTGGCCTCATTTTGAACTTTCATGTTATTGGAAAACTTATACTGTCAGTCCCTTTGATAAATATGCATCATCTAATTTTAATGAATATAAATGTAATAGTTTGTTAGGAATGCAAATGTCTGTTTACTTTTAATGTTGACAAGAAGGATGTTGTTGGTAGTCATTATTTCCAAGATGCGAATGGAAATGTTTTTGAGGGTACTATAATCAATATTAGACAAGTCGATTTTGGAGAGCTTAAATTGGAGAACGTTAGGGCATTTGTTGTACGTAACCAAAAAGCTCCACTTCTTCTAGGTCAGTCCGTCTTAAGCAGACTTGGTAAAATCGAGATTGATAATAGTAATCATTTAATAAAAATTACTCACACCAAATAACGATTGATTTATGATTGGTCATATTGAAACAGCTTGTTTCCATTATTCTGGAGGATGTGAAATGATATTTGCTTCTAATAGAGAAGCAGAATGGATTCGTACAACACCTGACATAAGAGAATGTTATGGAAAACTTTTTGACAAAGAGTCTGGCTCATCTGTCGTAATGTTATCTCCTGCAAAAAATGGTATCATATTGACAATAAGCAAAATGATACCCAATCGGTACGGCGATAATCTTACTGCATATTTGTATATTCCTAACGCTTTGGATATTTCTGGTGAGGCATTACAAGGAATTGTATTTGACGTGATATCCTCTTTAGCTCATAACAGGAGAGATGCTGTCGGTTCGTGCCTGAGTTCTATTTCAAATTCTGAGTATGAACAACTGTCTCCGGTGGATTTTGAACAGGCAACAACCAACAGTTATGCATATAGAAAAGTCCAAAGTAGTACAGGGAGTAATTCTCTATCCATTGTTTTGAATGATTTATTTCAGGACTATTATTTACAATATAAGTACATATTTCTTGCAATAGATGATCAACACATCGCTAATCCAGAGCAATATAAAGACCTTACAGGTTTTCCATTGAAAGATTGGCGTCCTGTAGAAGATAAAGAAATTTAACAAACGTCAGAAGATGCTTCTAATTCATATAATGAAGAAGATGCAAATATTAATGAACCAGATCAGATAGAAAGTCAAACTGTAGAAATAACAAGCGAATGGCTGAAGGCTAATACAGAAATCCATGGTTGGCTTTTCTTCTTTTTCTTTGCAATCATCTTGGGAGGTCTATTTAGTGCAATATATCCTATTGCAACTTTTAATGCTTCTGATTATGCGGGCAATTTTTGTTTGGGTGCAGTAGATATTGTTATAGGGCTACTTCTTCTTGCAGTTGCAGGATTTACTGTCTATTCTTTTGTCAACAGGAAACCTAATGCTGTTTTTTGGGGAAGGGTATATGTTGCTCTTGTTTTCTTAACCAATATATTTGTATTAATAGGTGGAGCTACAGAAGATACTGGATTCCAAAGTACAACACATGTTATAAGAGGTGTCATTTGGGGCATAATATGGTTTTTATATTTATCATTTTCTGACCAAGTTCAAGAGGTTATTCCCCAATCATTTAGAAAAATAACTTCGATGGATTGGGCAATGCTTGCAGCTTCTGTACTTCTTCCAGTATTCTTATTTGTTGTAGGCTATTCTCAGATTAACTCTTTAGTGGATTCTAGAACTACCCAAGAGACAGAGTTAAAAAAGGAAGAACTTGCGTATAATCAAAGGACAGACGGACGCGTGATTTTTACCATTCCAGATGGCTTTGAGTGTGAAAGCCAAGTTGTAGATGGCGAAGGTACAAGTGTTACCGTGTTCAGTATTAATAATGATGATATAGGTAGCTGTACTATGTGTTCAGATTATGACACAGATAAATCGAAAAAGAATTTTGATAGTTATTGGGATGGTTGGAAGGATGATGATATAAAGAAATATAGTACAGAGAATGTAGATCGAGGAACAATAACTATAAATGGCAATGATTGCTTATACAGAATCACAAAACATTATGTAAATGGTGTTTATGTATATTGGCGTTATTATTTACTTTTTGATGATGAAACAGGTAAAGTATTTTTGGCTTCATTTTATGATACAAATAATTCTACCAACTATGTAAATGAATTACTTGAATCTGTAAAATTTGAATAATTATAAGTTTTAAAATGTTAGTGTTATGGCAGAAGAAAAAAATGAAAAGGCAGGTGTATTTGCTTTAATTTGTTCATTCTTATTTCCCCTTGTAGGGATTGTTTGTTATTTCGTAAACAAAAAAACGTTGAGAATGCCTCATCTTATCTTTGGGCTGCATTGAGAGAATTTGTAATGGGCATCCTATTGCACTTAGCCGTAGCATAATGAATTTGTCAAGTTGAGATATTATATAATCTCAGTACACAATCGAAAAGGATGGTAGGATTCATACTCTTGCCATCCTTTTTGCATAAATGTACAACTTATGACAATACTATCTTGTCACATAAAAATGTGTTTTTTGTGACAAAATTGGTAAGTATATGAATAGTACAGCTCAGAAAATAGAAACCTCAATAGAGGTGCAAGGTCTTTGCTTGAACCAAACGAACAAACTTATATCCGAAGCATGGTGGAAGAATTGTTCCCTTCCATTCAAACTACACTTGTTGACAGCCAAGTGACAACGGCATTGGCAAGCAAGACTTTCCTTGAAAAGGCGTTCCTCTTGCATGAACTGTTTTCTGTGGAAGGGTGGGGTGATATAGCGGAACGCAAGTCAAGACACCTATATGATTTGTCAAAAATGATGGATGAAGACTTTGCGCTAAAAGCTATCGGTGATGATGATCTTTGGGAATCCATTCGCCATCATCGAGAGGTATTCACAAGCGTCAGAGGCATGGACTATACTCCCGATGTAAGAAAACGAATAGTACTTGTTCCTCCCTCAGAGATACAGGCAGCATGGGAACAAGCCTACAAGAGCATGTGCTCGTCCATGATATTTGGCGGTAAGCCAACATTCAAGGAACTCTTGGAACGAATGCATGAATTGGAAAAGCGTTTTCACAATGTGTAAAAAAATCCAAGTGTAACAAGCGTAATAAGGTTCAATTTCATAAAAATTTCATGTAAAGGATGGTAGGATCTTATTTCTTGCCATCCTTTTTCTGTAGGAGCAAACTTCGATGTCGAGTTTTGTTCTGTCTTTGCTACCGTAATTCCCAAAAATTATAAGTTTATGTAACATATCGTCAGATTGGAACATGGGGAGCCCGACTTCGGAGAGGCTACCAACCCGGCAGGGCAAGGTCTTTGGAGAGTAACTCCAAAGGTTTTGAGTAACTCAAAACATACCTTGCTATGTCTTTGAGGACATAAAAATCCGCTTAGGGTGGATTGAAGTTAGCCTTCGTAAGAAGCTGTCCCCATCCCGAATGGAAGCTGTTCGGGAAATCCAGTCCTTTGCGGAGCATCAAGCCTTGTTCTTCTCGGAACGATATGGATGCGCCATCCATCGCTTTGCCTTTCGGGTGCAAAATTACGGCTAAAAATGCGCCCCTGTACAATGCTACCCCAGACAACCACTGCAACTATCGGCAACATGCTGCCACAGGATTTGAAAACCATTGTTTTTCGGAAATTTCGTTGTTATTTTGCAGCCAAACATTGAACCAATGATTTGAAAATATGATGAAACAAGCATTTGCAGCAACGAATAAGTCTGTCACTATTGCAGCGTCTCTTTGCATCCATGATGCTCCACTGACGTACAGACTTACTGATTCACTGTCGTACTGTCGTATGGAAATGATGAAGCATTGCAACAGTTCAAGGTCTCCATAATGGAGCAATGACCGATAGACATGGACATCAAAGTGTTCATATCTTTGAATTGGCAGGAAATCATAGAAACGAGTAATCAACAATTTAAAAAGTTAACTATATGAGTAAGACAAGATTTGTTGCGTTCGCAACACAGAAAGGCGGAATAGGAAAGTCCACCATCA
>ERZ1023654.141-NODE-141-length-27877-cov-23.278808_pt1 | contig 27877 bp, 34 predicted proteins | sample MGYA00380338_ERZ1023654 | MGnify/ENA primary metagenome ERZ1023654 (study PRJEB33179, sample SAMN07448980) | human gut metagenome | biome: Human-gut; feature: Human associated habitat; material: Faeces | host: Homo sapiens | place: India: Bhopal | collected...
TCGATGAAATGATAACACTCATAGAGCATCTGCATATCCAGACGCATATTCTGGGACGAACGGTTAGCAATCCTGTACCATTTACCGGATCCTTGCCTCATGACAGAGTTTCGTTGCTGCAAGAACTGAGAGATGCGAAGGCGGAATTGAGCGAAGAACAGTTGAGAAGTTATCGTGATAGCATCGAATCGTTGTAAGCAGTCCGAAGAAAAGGCAGAGAGTACACAAAACACGGTCTGCACATGGACATGGATGCTTGTCTCATCACAATGCACATCAAAGCCGATGACATTTTCTTCTCCCCATTTCTCACATGCAAAGCGGTAGGTGTCCAATGCCCAGTCATAGATGCCTTTTTGCAATACAACCTTGCTGTGGTCAGCATTTGAATCTGACGTGTTGAGTTTCTGTTCACCAAAGGCAAGCTAGTTAAGCACATCATGGTCACCACTGAAGATGATGCCGACAGTGCTGTTCGGACTGTTCCTTGAAACTTGGTCGGGACGCTTGGCATCCATATACGGCTTGAAGCCAAGTTCATCAAGTCTGTGCTGCAAGCGTTCATGCAACGGCACAGACTGGGAACCAAGAGGCACAATCTTTCCACCCTTGACTATCTCTAAGTTGAGTCTCTTGCGTGAGTAGTTATAATGGTTGTTCTTATCTATGTCTACATGGATGGCGGCACGTGGTATGTTTCTTTCCATAAAAATCTTGTTTGAGTTAGTAACATTGTTATGGTATGACTGGTGACAGTTCTCGGGCGGAGCCTGAGCATAATAGAAGGACCTTTTTAAGTGAACAGCGTCAGCAAGTGAATCTAAAAGTCCTTATTATGTTTAGGACTTTTGTGAAAGTCCGTCACGCAAGCGTATTCGCAGATTCTTATCAACTCTGCTATGATTCTTACACCAACACCAACCCAATACAGTCTATTAGATGCTGGAGTGGCGGATGTTGCTTTATCAGCCTTTGTAGCGCCATCTGTGGTGTTTCCGTCATCAATAGGAAGTCAGCAATGTCAAGACCATTGGTCGAATCTATACTCACTCATAAGGCTCTGCACTTGTTGCACCTTGCACTTTCTGCACTTTTGCACTTGTTTGGCACAAAATGCCTTAACTGAGCCTGTCTTTCTGCCAGCTTTCTGGCTTCTTCCTTGGCATAGTAATCATCCAAGGAGATTTCATAATTGCCAGTGGAAGTCTTTACATAAAGCTTCTTTTCCTTCTTATCATAAGCATAATAAATGGACGCCTCAAACACTCTGAATAAAATATTCTTACATTTAAGAGGACCGTAAATCACAATTTTTAGGTATTGTATATTCCTCATAGAAGCCGTACCTTTGCACCCTCAAAAGAAAATAAGGTAAAAAGACAAAAATTAATATGAGAGTGAACAAAAAAATAAGTCTGTGCATTCTTTCATCAATGGCCATCAGCACGAATCTGAATGCACAGGTAGGAAAAGACTCTGTCCTTCTTGAAGAAGTTCAGGTAGTGGGTAAATCAAATGCACGCAGAATGCAAGAGCAAGCTTACGCTATCTCTGTCTTGGACTTAAAGGAACAATACCAGACAGCGGCTCCATTAAACAAGCTTCTTAATAGTGTTACGAGCGTCAAGATTAGAGAAGACGGTGGACTGGGTTCCAACTATAGCTTCTCCCTGAATGGCTTCTCTGGCAACCAGGTGAAGTTCTTCATCGATGGCATCCCTATGGATAACTTTGGCTCTTCCTTCAACTTGGCCAATATCTCCGCAAACATGGCTGACAGAATCGAGGTGTATAAGGGTGTGTTACCTGTATATCTCGGCTCTGACGCACTGGGTGGAGCAGTGAACATCGTGTCACGCAAAAATGCCAACTACCTGGATGCCACCTACTCCATCGGTTCTTATAATACGCACCGCTTCTCTATCAATGGAGCTTACACATCACATGGAGGATTCACCATCAGAGCCAACGCCTTCGCCAACTACTCTGACAACAACTATAAGGTATGGGCACCTATCGTCAACCTTTCCACCAACAAACAAGAGGGCTATGAATGGGTGAAAAGATTCAATGATGGCTACCACTCATTCGGTTTGAAGGTGGAAAGCGGCATCGTGGGCAAATCCTGGGCAGACTACTTGCTCCTGGGCTTGATTGCATCCACCGACAAGAATAATGTACAAACAGGAGCCACAATGGATGCGGTGTATGGTGGTGTAAAGACCAAGAGTTTCTCCATCATCCCAAGCATTAAGTACAAGAAAGATGACTTGTTCTTGCCAGGACTGTCTTTGTCTCTTTATGGCACGTACAATATCGTGAACACCCAGAATGTAGATACGCTTGCCAGAAAGTATAACTGGAAGGGAGAATATGTTACCAGTACATCGGCTGGTGAAGGTTACCTCACCGATGCTACCATCAAGGAACGCCAGTGGCAAGCCAATGCCAATCTGAACTACGTCATAGATGACCACCAGTCGGTCACTCTGAACAATGTATTCACTGCCATGCGCAGAAAGAGCGATGACAAGATGTACCCAGACGATGAGATGAACAATGTACCACAGCAACTCACCAAAAACATCACAGGCTTGGGCTATCAGGTGAGATTCCAAAGATGGAATGCCAACATCTTCGGTAAGATGTACCGACTCTATAGCTCCACCTATAAGCTGATGGACCAGTTCACCGATAACCAACGATGGGAGAAGGTGTCTGACAGAAAGCATCGCTTTGGTTATGGAGCCGCTGCTACTTATTACATCTTGCCTTCTTTGCAAGCCAAGGTTTCCTTTGAGCGTGCCTTCCGTATGCCAGAGACCGTGGAGATGTTTGGTGACGGAATGGTTCAGAAAAGTAACCCAGACCTCAAACCAGAGAGTAGCAACAACTTCAATGCGGGCCTTCTCTTTGACCAAAACTTTGGTCCTCACAGAGTGCAGGCAGAGGTCAACTACATCTATAGAGACACCAAGGACTTCATCTTGAAGGGAGTGAGCTTGACCAGCAACCCTACCACCAGTTATGACAACATTGGCAAGGTGCATACGCATGGTATAGAGGCCTCTCTGGGATATTCTTACAAGAGAAATCTCCATATCAATGGAAATTTCACCTACCAGGACATCAAGGACAAGCTGGAGTTTGAGAAATCACAGAATACCTACGTGGGCGATGGCATCACTGAGAACATCACCTACGGACAGCGCTTGCCAAACATTCCATATCTCTTCATGAATGGGCACGCTGACTACAATTTCTTTGATTTCGGGTGGAAGGGCAACACCCTCTCCCTCAATTATGACATACAGTATATCCATAGCTACTATCTCTCCTTCACCGGACTGGGAGCCAAGGCCACCAAGAAGGTCATACCAGAGCAGCTGAGTCACAATGTATCTCTGGGTTACAGCATGAAAGATGGCAGATACAGCGTCATATTGGAATGCACGGACATCACTAACGAGAAACTGTATGACAACTATCGCTTGCAAAAACCAGGCAGAACATTCAACATGAAGTTCAGATATTACATCAGCAAATAACATCCATTGAATTAAAAGAAATTTGATTAGACAATGAAAAAATTATATAGCAGCATCATGCTCATGGCCACCATAGCCATGACATCCCTCACTCTGTCATCATGCGACGATGACCTCAGTGGCGAGCAAGAGATTCCAAACGCCCCTTACGTACTTAGCTTGGGCGTAACCTCCAGTGGCAATACCTCCTATTACGTGGTTTCTACAGACAACTTGATGGAAGGAACCATCAATGCTGTAGGAAAAGGTATCGAGCAAAATGGCTATCACGATTATCAGCAAGGCGGCAATACCATCTTCTGCATCGGAGGACTGGGAGTAACCAACGCCACAGGAGTGGTAAGAGGATCCGACGGTCTTCTGAAGGAACAAGGAGAATTCGTTTTCAACAACTCCATCAATGGATTTTGCCAAGTAGATGGGAACACGATGGTGGCCCTGGAACTGCCAAGCAATAAGGAAAGCGGTAATAAATTGACTTTTTATACGGTAGATGCCCATACGGCAGCCATCACTTCCAAAAACAGCAAGACTTCTGTTTCTCCAATAGATAATCTCGACTGGCCAAGCATCACGGGAATGGCACATAGTGGCGGCAACCTCTATGTTACTTATACACCGATGAACAGCAAAACATTCGAGACTGCTTATACTGACACTTGCTTTGTAGCGGTATATTCATATCCAGAGTTCAAGTTTGTCAAGCTGATGAAAGACACGCGAATGGGACCTGGTGGATCATGGAACGCCTTCAATGGATTTGTCAAGGATGAAGAAGACAACCTCTACGTGATGTCCAACTCTGCCATTTCCAACGGATACTCTCAAAGTACCAAGCATGCAGGCTTTCTGAGAATCAAGAAGGGATCCACCACCTTTGACGAGGACTACTTCTTCGATTTCGAACAGGCCACAGGTGGGCTAAAACCTGCCCATATCCAATATATCGGCAATGGACTCGTCTTTGCGGAAGTGAGTACCATCACCCCTCAGACCGCCAATGACAGATGGGGCGACAAAAGCCTAAAATGCTGCATCATCGACCTCAAAAACAAAACAGTAAAAGACGTGGAAGGAATCCCTGTGCACAATGGAAATGGTGGCAGAAGATTCGCTTGCCTCATTGAAAACGGCTACGCTTTCTTGCCGGTGTCAACAACTGAAGGCATCTACATCTATAGAACCGATATTGCCACAGCCAAGGCCGAGAGAGGAGCTCGTGTCTCCACATCTTTCGTAGGAGGCTTTTTCAAACTACCATAAACATCAGAAAAGCAGAAAATAGGAAAAATATATCAAGAACGGATGAACATCAAAAGATTATGCTACCTACTCCACTTATGGATAGGTCTAGCCACTGGAATCATCGTCTTTGTTGTCAGCATAACAGGGGCCATCTATCTCTTCAAGGATGAGATCAGTTCAACCTATCAACCTTGGAAAAAGGTGGAGGCAAGGAATCAGCCTTTTCTCCAACCTTCCAAGCTGATAGAGATTGCCAACACACAAAGCCACCAAGAGCGTCCTTCCGCCATCACTATAGGCGAAAAGGATGAAGCCGTATGGGTGGATTACTTCGGAGAGAAGGGACAGACAAGCATTTATCTGAACCCTTATGACGGAAAGATAATCCATACTAGCCACTTAGGAACCGATGAGTTTGACTTTTACCGATTCATCATGAACGGACACCTGTATATGTGGTTTCCTCGAACCATCGGAAAACCTTTGGTTAGCTATGGAGTCTTGCTTTTCTTCCTGACTCTCCTCACAGGATTGGTCATCTGGATGCCAAAGCATATCACGTTACATCTTCTGAAGAAACGTCTCGCCTTTCATCGTCCATTCAAGTGGAGACGATTCGTATATGATCTTCATAGTGTATTGGGTATATACATGCTCCTACCGATAATAGTGGTAAGTATCACAGGCCTTATCTTCGGCTTAGATTGGTTCAGTCATGGTATCTACCAACTGGTCTCTGGCGGAAAACAGATGGAAGCATACACCTTGCCTCCGTCCGATTCTCTCCATATCCAGAGTAAAACGGCAAGCATCGACCTACTGCAAGCCAAGATTCTAAAAGAGAGTCCTAACGCAGTACAATACTACTATGCACTCCCTGCCGATAGCCAGGAAAGCTATAGAGTGAGTGTGGTACATGAGAAAGGTTCCTATTATAAACAAGACAACCTCTTCTTTGACCAATATACTCTCAAAGAGCTAAAAGGAACAGGCCCATATGCTGGCAGATACAGGGATGGCACACCAGCAGATAAACTGATTCATGCCACTTTGGACCTACATGAAGGCATCATCTTGGGCTGGATAGGCAAAATCATCATGCTATTTGCTGCACTTACATCAGCTTCATTGCCTATTACAGGCTTCCTGCTGTGGAGAAGAAAGAAAAAACAAAAGAAACCAGTAGGATAAGAAGATGTACATCATGCAAATACCGTACGTGGGACTATCCACGGACTTCTTCGTTCAAGAGGCTGATGCTTGGAGGAACGAGGCATGGCGAATCATCAAGTGCCGCCCAGACATGGTGTTTAGGTTATTGACCAAAAAAGCCAAAGCCTTTCCTTAGAGAACATTGCCAAACATGCGGCAGCAGGATGTGCTGCAATGGTTGCAGTAATTGTGGAGCATGCGAAGGAAAAGCGTAAATTTCAACCATACATTATACATAAATAGGGAAGCAAAGACTGTTATAAAGTTTTTTGCCTCCCTATTTTATATCATTCCTTCCTTACATCACTTCAGCAGATCCTTTACCTCATCCACATTGCCGTCACATGGTGCTGGCGTTGTGCCCAAAAGGTGATTGAGAAGTGGATATACATTCACGTTCTTAAATGTTTCCTCCTTGGTGTAACCACTCTTGAAGTCTGGACCTACAGCTCTGAAGATGACATGCATATCTCCGTAGGTTGGATCAAAGCCATGGTTGCCATTCAGTACTCTATCTCCCTCACCAGTTACAAAGCCAATGTCTGTGATGACCACGATACCGTCAATGTTCTTGTTGGTACCATAGTTTAGGTACTTTGGCACCTCAGTCTTCTTGTAGGCTCTGAGGTGAGGAACATTTTGAAGGGCTTTGAGAATCTTAGCCTCGCAACCTTTCTTATGAGCTATCATCGTTGGGAAGCCATAGGTTACCTTCTCATACCAGTTCTTATCAAGGTAATCCTTCACATGGATGATACGCTGCTTGGAGTTTCTGCCCATACCATGGTCTGATGTGATGATGAGATTGATGTCACCAGCATCAGGCATACGCTTGATGTCATTCCAAAGTTGACCTATCAAGCAGTCCAAGGTCTCGATGGCCTTACGGGTCTGCTTGCTCTCTGGTCCAAAGCTATGTCCAGAATGGTCTGGTTCATCAAAATAAGCCATGATGAGTTGAGGACGTTTGTCCTCTGGCATTTTGAGCATGTGCTCTATCTCGGCGATTCGTTCCGTGAAGGTAAGCAGTGGCTTCTTCTCATAGTCGAAGTAATAATCAGGATAAGTGCCTTGTATAGCTACGTCAGAGCCAGGCCAATACACCACTCCTACCCTCTTGCCTTGCTTCTTGGCTGTGATCCAGATAGGCTCGCCGCCCCAAAAACGTGGGTCTTGCTTGGTTTGCTTATTACCCAAGCTAAAGGTGAGTCCACTCTCCTTGTCATAGAAGGTATTGCCTATGATACCATGGTGGTCTGGCACCAAACCTGTGGCAAGGGTATAATGGTTAGGAAACGTGAGGGAAGGGAAAGAAGGTTGCATGATGCCACTTACACCAGTCTTGCCAATTTCATCAAGATTAGGGGTGTCATACATCAATGGATAATCCCATCTACAACCGTCAAGAGATATGATGACGGTACGATGCTCACCAGCCATCATGTTAGCAAACATGGTGAAGATGAAGCACAACAACAAAATTAATCTTCTCATAACATTCTGTTTTTATGTATATAATAGTTGATTTTGCACATAATACCTATGGCAATATTACGTGCAAAATTAATGATTATTTTTTGAATATCAACATGTTAGTAGATATTATATGTATTTTTAATACTCTGGGAGGAGGGAAATTATATTTTAAGTTTTTCCTTTAAATGCAACAGGTCTGTCGTGGGGGCACACGTTAAACTATGATACTTTATGGACAATTTACCACATTATCATTTCAGTTTTCAGAGAAATCAGCTAAAAAATGACATGATAAACGCCATCAAGGAAGCCATGAAAATGAGCAGCAATAAATACTTGGACGATGACTTTCAAGCTGACCTCACTTGCGATTGTTCCATATATGAGGCAGTGTATAACAGATTAAACTCTTTGTAACATGATGGGAATCTATATTGTTTTCGTAATTATGCTGGCAGTTGCCACAGCATACTCACCAGAGGAATGGAAGGAGATTTTTGGAAGAATGGAAGATTAAGAGTTTACCTAAAAAGCTGGATTTCAAAGGAAGTCCGGCTTTTTTGCTTTATAATTGTGGCTTATGATTGCATTTCTCAGCAAAGATTTGCTTATTTCTGATTTTTTCAGTACTTTTGCCATAAGAAAAAGCCAAAAGTATGGATAAAGAACAAGAAACAAAGCTATCGCTCTTGATGAGAGCGATGATAAAATATGATGGTGGCGATGTGCCACGCATCCAACATTTTGTAAAGGTACATGACTTTGCACGCATGATAGGCGTGGCAGAGGATGTGGGGAGCGAACAGCTTTTCATATTGGAGGCTGCCGCCATCCTTCATGATGTGGGCATCCATGCTGCCGAAGCCAAATATGGCAATAGTCATGGTAAACACCAGGAGGAATTAGGACCTGCTGAAGCCAAGAAGGTTTTGGCTGAGGTGGGCGGTTTCACAGAGCAACAAACTGAGAGAATTTGTTGGCTCATAGCCCACCATCACACCTATACAAATGTTACCTCACAAGACCACAGAATCTTGTTGGAGGCTGATTTCTTGGTAAATTCTTTTGAAGATAATCTTTCCAAGGAAGCCATTGCCAGCTTCAGAGAGAACGTATTTCGCTCACCATCAGCCATAGACATGTTAAACATGATGTGGAACTTTTAAAATTACATTGCTATATGAAATGGATAAAAACGATATTAATGGCACTTATTATGACCAATACAGCATGCGCTCAGGAGTTTGAGAAGGATACCTTCAAAGCTCCATCGGGAAAAGAGATTGAAATATATGCCATCAAGCATGGCAGTATGAGAATCGTATTTGACCACCTGGACAAGAAGGCAATTGCCCACTTGACCAAGGCAAGCACTCGCATCATCACCAACCTCAACTGCGAAAGAATCCTTGGCAAAGGTGCCTACCATTATGGAGAGACACATATCAATAAGGTGGAAGAACTGCTGAAAGGAAGTGGAATCGAGGTAAGAATACGCAACTATCAATAAAAATAACGACAATATCTGTTAATTTTTTTATGAAAGCAAGAAATTAAAAGAATGATGAAGACTCTATTAGACGTACATACACATACCATTGCCTCTGGTCATGCCTTCAGCACCTTGCAGGAAATGACATTGGCAGCCAAGGAAAAAGGATTGGAGATATTGGGCATCACGGAGCATGGTCCCAATATCCCAGGAACTTGTGACCCTATTTATTTTCGCAACCTACATGTGGTGCCTCGCAACCTCTATGGCATCAAGCTTATGTTAGGTGCGGAGCTAAACATCCTCAATACCCAAGGTGACATCGATCTGAACGAGAACTATTGGCGACTGATGGACATCCGCATCGCCGGCATTCACAGCCTCTGCTGGAAGGGAGGCTGCAAGGAAGAGAATACGCAAGGTGTTATCAACGCCATGCGCAATCCATACATTCAGATTATCTCCCACCCTGGTGATGGAACGGCAGAGCTTGACTTCGAGGCTTTGATGAAGGTTTCCAAGGAAACCCACACCTTGCTCGAAATCAACAACCACTCCATGGCACCGATTCGTCACAAGACCGTGGCGGCACCCAATAACTTACAACTATTGGAACTTGCCAAGAAATACGAGACTCCTGTTATCTTCGGAAGTGATGCCCACTTCTCCACGATGATTGCGGATTACGAAAACATCATGCCATTGGCTAAGAAATGCGATTTTCCAGAAGAATTAGTACTCAACTTCTCTCCTGAGAATTTCTTGGCATACATCAAGCCAATGCCTGAGTAAGGACTTTTTCACTTTTACCACGATAGTATATGGAGAATATTCGCTGCACGGTAGAGCGCATCACATACCAGAATGAGGAGAACGGATGGTCTGTTCTTCGGGTGAACGTCAAGGGATACAAGGATGTTGTAACCCTTGTAGGCAACTTTTGTGACACCAAGGTAGGTGCCGTACTTGCCGTGGAGGGCAACTGGAGAATGGATGCCAAGTTTGGCAAGCAATTCCAAGCCGTCAATTGGAAGGAGGAACTGCCATCTTCCATCGTGGGTATCGAGAAATACTTGGGCAGCGGACTTATCAAGGGCATCGGGTCTGTTTATGCCAAGAAAATCGTGGCTAAGTTTGGTGAGGAAACACTCAACATCATCGAGGAAGACATCCAGCGACTGTCCGAAGTGGATGGCATCGGCAAGAAACGCATCGACCTCATCGCCAAGTCATGGGAGAAGCAGAAGGACGTAAAGGACATCATGGTCTTCCTACAAGGCAATGGAGTGAGCAGTGCCTACGCCGCCAAGATATACAAGGCATACGGCAAGGAGAGCATTGACAAGGTGAAGGAGAATCCTTATCGACTTGCCGATGACATCTGGGGTATTGGTTTCAAGACAGCCGATTCCATCGCCAAGAACATGGGATATGCTGAGAACGACATTCGCCGATGCAAGAGCGGTATCATCTATTCACTCAACCAGCTCGCCAATGATGGACACGTCTATGCTACCAGGGAACAGCTGATCAAGGATGCCAATGAAAGATTAGGGTTGGCAGAAATCGCTGCCAATTCCCAAACGACAGTGCCGAATACATCAGCATCAAGCCCTATTACTGAGGAAATCCCTTTGGGTATGGTAGCAGAACCTACTCCTCAGATGCGTCCACCCGTGGAACAAGCCTTGGAAGAGTTGATTTCAGCAGAAGAACTCAAAGTGGAGGACGAGTGCATCTATCTCCCACCCTTCTATTACTCGGAAGTGGGTGTAGCCAAGAAACTCTTGGAACTCAGGAATGCCAAGCAAGATAACCTTTTCGCTGATCAGGTGAATATGGAAGCCATCGAGAAGGAATCGGGCATTACCTATGATGATGTGCAGCAAGCTGCCATCCACATGGCAGCAGAAAGCAAGGTGATGGTACTCACTGGCGGTCCTGGTACCGGAAAGACCACAACCACCCAAGGTATCATTTCTGCATGGAAGACGGCAGGACTTAGCATTCTCCTTGCCGCTCCTACAGGCAGAGCCGCCAAGCGAATGTCTGAGGCTACGGGTATGGAGGCAAAGACCATCCATCGCCTCTTGGGATTCAAGCCTACGGAAGGGTATAAGTTCAACGAAGAGAATCCATTGGACGGTGATGCGCTCATTGTGGACGAGTGTTCCATGATAGACATTATATTAATGTATTCGCTCCTGAAGGCGATACCACCAACCATGCGATTGGTTTTGGTGGGTGACATCGATCAGCTGCCTTCTGTGGGAGCTGGCAATGTTCTGCGTGACATCATCGAGAGCGAAGCGATACCAGTCACCCGACTGACAAGAATCTTCCGTCAGGCTCAGTCCTCTCGCATTGTGATGAACGCCCATGCCATCAACCAGGGATATTTTCCTAACATCCAAAACGGCAAGGACACTGATTTCTTCTTCATTCGTGCCGAGGAGCCACAAGATGCCGTGCCTCAGATAGTGAATCTGGTAAAGAATCGTTTACCGAAGGCATACGGTCGCCCAGTAAGCGATGTGCAGGTATTGACCCCGATGCGCCGCTCCTATTGTGGAAGCGACAATCTGAATATCGAACTTCAGAAGGCACTGAATCCTATGGGTGTGAGTCTTTCCTTTGGTGGAACCCTCTATCGTTCAGGTGACCGAGTGATGCAGATACGCAACAATTACGATAAGGATGTATATAACGGTGACATCGGAACCATATCGGATGTGGATTTGGAAGAAAACGAACTCTTGGTTTCCTTTGGTGATAAGGTGGTAACCTATGAGAAGAGCGAGCTGGATGAACTGGTACTTGCCTATGCCACCACCATCCACAAGAGCCAAGGTTCGGAATATCCCATCGTGATCATTCCTGTGTTCTACAGTTTCTTCACTCTCTTGCAGCGCAATCTCATCTATACCGCCATCACCAGAGCAAAGAAAATCTGTGTGCTCATCGGACAAATGAAGGCATTGGGATATGCAGTGAAGAATCTCACTGTGGAGCAAAGGAACACTAAGCTCAAAGAAAGATTAAGAACAAATGAATAAAACAGAGTATGGAAACAAGTGACAGTAAAGAAAAGGAGGCTTTGGTGCGTGAGGAGCTCATTCGAACGGCTACTATCGCTGACCTTGATGAAATCAGTCAGCTTGAAGCTTTGTGCTTCCCACCAGCAGAGGCAGCCAGTAGGGATGCCTTTAAATGGAGGCTTCTCGCCTACCCTACCCACTTTTGGGTATTGGAACAGGGAGGAAAGATTCTTTCATTCATCAATGGTCCTGTAACCCAAGAAAAGGACTTGAAGGACGAAATGTACGATGACCCTAACTTCTGTGATGAGGAGGGAGAATGGCAGATGGTATTTGGAGTGGTCACACATCCTAAGCACCAACACCAAGGATTGGCAAGCCGGCTCATGCAAAGGTTCATAGAGGAAGCCCAAATAATGAGAGATGCTTCATCAGATGAGTCGATAATGAAGGATGGCGAGGATGTGGCACGCATCGAAATGGGAGCGGAAAACTATGATATGTCAAGAAAATAGACAAGGTAACTGCCGATATCTCTGCCTCACAGCCCAAAGGCATGGTGCTTACCGCGATATCTTCAAGAAGTTCAAAGGTTCCTTCGAGAAGATTTTCATCACAGGTGTCAGTCCTGTCACACTTGATGACGTGAACACCAATGACCAAGGCTGACAAGCAACATGCAAACATGTATGCTAACAAACAATCCGTCATTCATTCAACTGCCATCTACGATTCCGTTTACCAAAAACTACGATATCATGCACCTATATCTACGAAATCATGTACTTTAAACTACGAATCTGTTTACCAACATCTACGAAACCATTTACCTTAATGAATGTAAAATACTAATAATCAACAAGTTGACTTACTTGTAATTATAAATAATATTCTAATTTTTAATTTATAAAAGAGATTTTATCGAAAGAATGGTCAGAAGTAAATATGTGATTTTCAGATACTTAATCATTTGCAAGTAAACGATTTCGTAGATGTTGGTAAACAGATTCGTAGATTTGATGCCAGTAAATACTGAAATGATGATATAATAAGCCAATCATCACAAATATCTACGAAACCATTTACTTCGCAGTGGTAATTGTCTGATATTTAGAAGTATAAGCCTCATCATTATAGTTTTAATTTTGATTCACCCTATTTTGAAGGCAAAATAATAGTTGCTATAAGTGTCAGATATTCAGTAAGTTGTAAACTTTAGGTAAACAGATTCGTAGTTTTTGCTTTGATTTCCTTATTGCCCATGCGCCATATCTACGAAACTATTTACCTTAGTTTGTAGAAATCACTAATAATGAGAGGTTTGTACCTTTTAGATGAATTATTTCTTTACAGAATTGTTTTCATTTTTCATTTGCAAAAGTCTATGTGATACAATACTAAATACCTCATTATCAGATATATAGAGAAATAAGGTAAATACTTTCGTAGATGTAAGAGCATAATATGAAGATAAAAGCATGCCGAGCAGGGCTTCCAACCTCTTTCCTCCCCTACCCTGCAACCTATCTGCGTATCTATGTACTTTCAACTACGAAACTGTTTACAAATATCTACGAAACTATGTACCTATATCTACGATTTCATTTACCTAAAACTACGAAACTGTTTACCTCGTAACCTATAACTTCTTGAAAATAAGTAAATTAGCTTCTTTGTAATTATATAATGATTTTAATCATAACTTATAAAAACAATTTTAATTTAGAAATATGAGGCATAACATGCAGATTATCAGACTGATAGCGAAAACTAGGTAAACACTTTCGTAGATATATAAAAAAGTTTCCTTTGGAGAAGGAAATCTCTTCATCCAAAGGAAACTCGACTCGTGTCTTTATTAGTCTCTATAAAATGTCGGTGAATACGAGCCTTTACAGTTAAAAAATTCTTTAGCTATATCTTCTACGCCCAGAGTTCTCAGCAAGTCAAAGTCTTCCTGTGTGGCCTTGACGCAAAACCTGTCGTTTTTCATTCCTACAAATTTGAATCTTTTAAGCAAAGCCTGCTGACTTGGGTCGATGATCATCGCCTGGAAACTTTGCCACTTGTCTTCCCCACCCTTCACGATTTTGATCTTGGGTGATTCCGTTGTATTGACATGGGCAAACAAGTCGCCTATCACTGGTTCCTTGTTGGCTTTTCCCATCTTCTGTTCCTTTCTCTCCAAGACCTTGCCATCGATGTGAGCCTTTCCTAGTGCCGTCCTCTTTACCTTGAAGAGAAGAGCCTCAGGATTACCTCTCGTCTGGCCACGTTTATATACCGGACTGCAATCGGTGAAGACGATGTCGGTCTTGTCTTCCTTGCTGAGTTTGGCGAAGTCTGCTTTGACAGCATCCAATACTTGCTTCTTGAACTGTGAGAACTTCGGATATTGCTCCTCTACCACCCTACCATCAGCCGATAGGGTTGCCATGCCCAGATATTCTTTCAGTGCCATGAAGGGAACTTGGAAAGTCATCTTGCCTTTGTTGATGCCCATCTGTCTCAATAAAAACAGATAGATTCGCGGAGTATTGGCCCTGTTGGCGTATCTTGCAATCATCGCCATGTGATGGATGAAGCCTTGGCTCATGTCGAAGGCATATTTCGCCACTACAGGGTCGATTTTCAGTTCCACCTCCCCTTTAGAACGGTCGTATGCCACGCCTTCCTTGGTATATCCATTGATGACCACATCCTCCGTAATGTTGGAGAAAACGTGCTGGATGACCACCTTACCGTCAATCTTGATCCTGACGCTGAAGTCCAACAATTCCTTGAGGGCTTTGCGCAAGTCCTTATAATGGCTGGAGTCGATGCCCAGTTCGTTGAGCTTCAGTCGAATCTTTGGCACATTCATCGCCACGTGCTCTTTATCGACCTCGAAGAGATAGTCTGACCGAAGTCCACCCTTCTCTCTCTTCTCGTTGAAGAAGCGTGTGACATACTCCTGAAGATGCGAACTGACGCAAAATAGCACATGCTGCTGCGACAAGGAGTATTGCTTGTCTATCTTCGTGAAGCTGAATGGGGTGTTGATCCACTGTTCATTCGACTGGATGATTTCGTTTTTCTTGTCTGTCATGCTGCAAAGGTACGTTTTTATTTGTTTATGTGCAAATAAAATGCCAAAAAACTCTCAGTTTCCTTATTGATTTTATCTGAATTCTTATAAATCCGACATGTTTGCGTGTTTGCATACATGCAAAATAACAATTTTGCATCCACGCAATTTTGCATGCAGTATTAAATGAATCCATACATGTTTGCAAGTGAAGTTGGAGGTTAATTTGTCAGTTTGCAAATGTAAATGTTTGTTTTCAAAAATGCCTAAATGTTTGTTTGATTGGATGCAAAAATGCAAACATATTTGGAAAATGGTTTGTTGTCATGCAAACAAATTTGCAAAATAATTTGTTTGTATGAATATTAAATCGTATCTTTGCAGCGTCTTTATAAAATATAATTGGTGAAAATATGGAAAGCAAGTTGAAAATGATATTGGCCATTGTCAACAACAAGGGTGGGGTTGGCAAGACCACAACCGTGCAGAATCTAGCTGCCGGTATGCTTCGCAAGAACAAGAAATTGAGAATCCTCGAAATCGACTTGGACCCTCAGTGCAACCTCACGCTTCTGAATCATGCTCCAGAAGGGTGCGCCACCATCTTCGAATCTATGATAGAGTGCAAGGGATTGCCAATCTATAAGTCAGAGATTGGGGTGTATTATGTACCTGGTTCTGCCAAGATGCAGGATGTGGATCCATTCTTGCAGAACACCGGCGCTCCTAGACAAGTGTTGGGAGCGTGCATCAACAGTGATTCGATAGATATGACGGGTGAGGGCATCAAAAATCCGATCGACTATTTCGATTACATCTTCATTGATTGTCCTCCAGCCTTGTCGCAATCCACCTATAATGCCATGGTGGTGGCGAGCCATCTCTTGGTGCCAGTCCAGATGGAGGGTCTGTCTGTCAATGGTTTGGCTGCCATCCTTGGAGCAATGAATGAGGTGAAAAATGGTCGTTTCGCCTTGAATAAGGATTTGGAACTCTTGGGGTTGTTACCAGTCATGTTGGATGAGAGGCCACGAATCGTGCGTCAAGCATTGGCTTATCTAAAGGAGAGCTATGGTGATGCAGTCCTGAAACATGGCATCCGCCGCTGCGTGAAGGTGAATGAGGCACAGACAGAAATGACAGACCTTTTCCACTATTCGCCTTATTGCACGGCAGCCATCGACTATAGTGAGGTAATCAAGGAATTGTTTAATCTTTAAAGCTTAAATGATTATGGCAAAGGATTTTCGTGCGGCATTCAATAATATGAACCAGGCAGTTCGTCCTGGGGTAGGGGAGTCTCAGCAAGTTCCAGCACCTGCAGCTCCGGTGGTTAAGGAAAAGAAGATGAAGGCGGTAGAAAGGCGAGCTCAGTTGCATGGTGTTCAGACCTACTTGAACGATGAGGAGTATGAACAGTTGATGCTCACCAAGCTGAGAACGAAGAAGAAATTTGAGGAAATCTTGCATGATGCTTTGGTGCAATACATGAAGAATCCATCGTAAGTCTTTGATATGCAGATAGCTAACTTGAAATGTTGTCAAGATGGCATGAATGAATGTGTGGATGCACAAATGCAAATAATCCGTCATGCAAAAATGTTTGCATGACGGATTAAATCACAGTATAATATGACTATAGAAGAAATCAAAAGCAGAAAGGAAGACCAAACCTTTGACTGCAAGAGCATACAGATAGACCCGAAAGCATTGGCAGTACCTATTGATTTAAATGAAAAAGTTCCAAGTGGCATTTTTCCACTTGGAACTTGATGGTTTATTTTCTTTTTGCCTTGAAGAACTCCTCGAAGAAGTCCATCTGCTTTTGATTTTGTACAGGCCCCAAATGCAGTCCTTCCTTCATGATCATCACCGTTGGCTTACCTTCTTGATAGGTAGTCCAGAATGGAAGGCTATCCCCATTTGGGTTGCCTGTCTTTGTGAAGTTGATCCAGTAGCGAGACATCATTTGCTCCATGTGCTGCTCCGTCTCGGTCATCTTTCCAGAGCCAAACTTATAGCCATAGATGAAAGGCATCTCTGCCACATGGCTGGCTCCTCCCTTGCGACTTCTTACGATGGTATTCTCTGAGTCTTGGTCAAAGTAATACATATACACCTTGCCCTTGCCAGTCTTACTTTGCAAGTTTGCCCAGGCATACGTACCCCATGCAAAAGAGCCATCACGGAAGATGTCTGATTGGGCGAAGTAGGTTTCTTCCTCTGTCTTGGCAGGATAGATGCTCAGTACTTTATCAGCCCAGCTGCCATATACCTCATGGATTCTTTTCTCGTAGTCGCTCACACTGATAGGGCGGCAGAACATGCTTCCTTCATCGCTGTTAGTTCCGATGATAACATTCACGTCATTGTAGTTCCCCTTCTCATAAAGCTTGTACTGGTCATCTGTGATGCTGTAGCCATCCACATTAGGCCAGAAGGATTCCATGGCGGTATTCTTCACGATGTCCATGAAAGGAACTTTTCTGAGTTGCTTAATGTTCTTTACTTTAAGTTTCTTTTGAAGTGCCAGTCCGCTTGCCTCTGCTGCTTTAGTTGTGAGCATGGCGGTGTTGCCGTTTCTTGCTTCACCCACTGGCCAGAAAGAACCGCCGCTTTCGCTGATGGCTCCTCTGAAGAGTCCCTTGGCAAGTGGAGAGGCGCATAACATACTTACCGAGATACCACCTGCTGATTCGCCTGCAATGGTAACCTTGTCAGGGTCTCCACCGAAGGCAGCGATGTTGTCGTGTATCCATTTCAAAGCCATCACTTGGTCAAGTATGCCATAGTTGCCTGATATGTTCTTGCCAGATTCCTTGCTAAGTTCAGGATGTGCCATGAATCCCAAGGCTCCCAAGCGGTATTCTATGCTACAATAGATGATGCCTTCCTTGACAAAGCTTTCCTGGGTTCCACTATAAGAGCCTGTGAGGAAGGCTCCTCCATGAATCATGACAAATACCGGGAGTTTGTCATCCTTGTTCTTGGCAGGTGTTTCCACACTGAGGTAAAGGCAGTCCTCGCTCATGCCCAGCTCACCACCATTCTGGTTCGGGTCGATGGGCTGTGGTGGACGGTCTCCCCATTTGTCTGCCTTGAATACTCCCTTCCAAGGCTTCTTGCTCACTGGGGCTTTCCATCTGAGGTTACCCACTGGTGCTTCTGCGTATGGGATTCTCTTGTAAAGGGCGAATCCTTCATGTTCCACACCTTCTATTTCTCCTTGCTCCACTGTAGTTTTTAGCAGTTGAGCATTTGCTGCCGATAGACAAAAGAGTGCCAGAGCGGCTGTAAGTAGATGTCTTTTCATTCTCATATTTGGTTATTCTTGTTAGTTCAACATACAAAGTTAGTGATTTTAGAAACAAATCATCCTAAAATTTCGTTTTTTTTAGGAAAAGTTATACCTTTGCCTTTAAAAAGGACAAATACAAGGTATATTCTTTGGTTGACTTCAGGGGATTGAACAAGTTGTCATCCATTCATCGGGCATATATGAATGGCCAGTTTGGCGCATTGCCTAATGTAATCATGTAGGAGAAACTGGTATGGCAAGAAAAATAAAGGAAAGAAATTTAAATTAGAAATTATAAGATGAAGGCATATACATATATAAGACAAGGTGAATTTGGCTTCACAGAAAAGGAAAAGCCTGTTATATTGGATGCACATGATGCCATCGTGAAGGTTACTCTGAGCAGTATCTGTACCAGCGATCTTCACATCAAGCATGGTAGCGTTCCTCGCTCTGTGCCAGGTATTACCGTAGGGCATGAGATGGTGGGCATTGTGGAGAAAGTGGGTGAGAATGTAACCCATGTGAAACCAGGTGACAGGGTAACAGTGAATGTGGAAACCTTCTGCGGAGAACATCGTGGCCATGTATGACAAGTCTCAGGTGCTTCCTCTTCCTGATATGTATGGCAAGAACCTTACCTTCAAGACTGGCGGAGTAGATGGTTGCGACTGTGAGGAAATCTTGAAGCTGATAGAGCAGGGCAAGATAGATACCACTCCTCTCATTACACATCGTTTTCCTCTTTCTATGATAGAGGAGGCGTATGATGTGTTCGAGAATAAGAAAGATGGTGTCATCAAGACAGCCATCTACCCAGGATAAGATGTTGAAAAGAAGAAAGTTTACCTCAGTTCGTTATCCCGAACTGAGGTATTGAATTTGGAACTCAATCTGCCTTTGGTATAGGTTGTTTCCTATTTTCTGTTAGCTCATCCATCCCAGAAGTGCCACCAGGTAGGCATTCCAGTTGATGGCGATTTCATTGGAAGCATAGCTGCCCGTATTGTCTTGATAGCACTCGTCAGGAGCATCTGATGGGTAAGGGGGCACGAAGGCTGCGTCTTGTTTTCCTACGTTGGCTCCACCAGCCAAGAGACCCGGTATTGGGGCTGCGATGCTATCTGCCGTGGAGATTCTGTGATGAGGGTGCATTACTGGCTGAGTGCCGAATCCTGTGAGGTAGCAGTAGCCAGTGGCGTTCCTTCCAAAGAGATAGTCGATGGTGGAAAGGGCAGCATCCTTATATCGGTTATCCTTGGATAGGGCATACTGGTACATTTGGGCGATGCCTCTTCCGGCGCACTTTTCTGAGTTGCTACCCCAGATGAAATCGCTTGCCTTGTTGCCGAATACGCTATGGAAGGATGATGTGCAGAGGGCTTGGATATCCTGTTCACACTGCTCTTTGAGGGATTCTTTGATGGCTTCTATTGGGAATTTGTCCTTTTCTGGGGTGCTCAAGATGTCTTGGTTTAGCCACTGAAGGAGCCCCAATCCCTCCACCTGTCCCCAGGTAGGGATAGAGAAGCGGGTAGGGGCAAACTGCTTGGCTTGCTCTAAATAGGCATTTTCCTTTGTGGTGAGGTACATTTCTGTGGCTGCCCAGAAGAACTCATCCTCAGCATGATTGTCACCATAGGTTCCGGTACTGATTTTAGGTGAGAACTTTTCATTGATACCGTCTTGGTCATAATAGACAGTTGGGTTCTTGACAGCCCAAGCGTATGCTCGTTCAGCTGCTTGGATGGCTTGTTGGCAGAATTTTTGGTATTGTGGATAGGCGTTATAGATGCGTGCTGCAAGAGCCATGGTAGCTGCGAAATCAAGTGTGGCTGCCGTGCTCTTTTGCACCACGTATCTTTGTTGGTGGCAGTCCTTTGGCATCACAAATCCCTCGAAGTTTGGAGTGGTGAGCTTATGATACACCCCTCCATCCGAAGGGTCTTGCATCGTAAGCATCCATTCTAGATTGTACATGATTTCATCGAGAAGATCAGGAATCTGGTTGGTGGATTCAGGGATATTGGTATGAATGCTATTGAAGTAATTCTGGTTGAGTTGGTAGGATTGCAGCATCAAGCCAATGGAAAAGGCGGAGTTGACGATGTACTTGTTGTAATCACCTGCGTCGTACCATCCTTTTGGGGAGGATAGGATGGTTCTTGCTGGTCTCTCCTTGGAAGCGGCAGATGGATGAACCATCACTTCTGTGTCTAAGTGAGCGGCTTCTCTTGCGTAATCACCAGCGTATTGCTTCTCGATGGCCATACCAGAGCGTTGCAAGTAGAACGCTTTGATAGCGGCTGTGAGGGCATCTTGGTATGGTTGCTCTTTGATGGTGATGGGTTGGGAGTATTTGCCAGCTGTTAGCAAGTAAGTGCCTGGTTGGGTGATTTTACTGAAGTTGATGGTTTGGCGTTGCTTCTTGGAGAATGGTGAAGTGGTGGTTTGAATGGCTTTGCCCTTCCACACGATGTGTCCCTTGGCATCCCTTATTTGGAATGTCTTGGATTTTGCTGATGGCTCGATGGTGGCATACTTAGCTTCTTGTGGATAGTAGCCCACTTGGTTTACCTTGATAGGGTTTTGTGCATGGCTGCCTATGACAGAAGACAGTGCAATGCATGTTAAGATGAGTTGTTTCATAAAGGTTCCTTATTAGTGATTCTTTTGGATAGCGATATTCTCCTTTTGGATGGTTCTCTATATCGTCACCTTAAACTAGTTACTTTATTTGTGTTTAAAGATTGTTGGATACAAATGTAGCAAAAAAAAGTAGAAATGAGGTGAATCAGGTTTCATATTTAAATATTTTTGGCTAAGTGGGCTGATGCCAAAAGAAATGTTTTGCAAATTATTTGGAGGTGTCGAAAATATTGTGTAGTTTTGCAGTAAATTGAGATTTTGAAGAATGATATTAAGACGATTCTTGCAATTCGGAGGTTTGCGCTTGGTATGGCAATATGCCAAGATGGGTATGCTATGGAGCGGTGGCAAAGCATTGCTTCATTGCGCATGGCATGGGCAATCCCTGAAAACGGCTTATGCGCTTGTTACCCAAAAGGTGGATGACATCCTTTTGGATCGCTACCAATATGTCTTGGATGAAGCGTTGGCTAAGCTTGGGGAGTGTAAGATTTCTGAGGTAAACAGACTAGAGAGTAAGTCCTCTGAGGCAGATGGACAAATATCGGATTCTCAAACTCGTGTTCCCAAGGTGGTTTGGTTTTCATGGCTGCAAGGTATGGGGCAAGCGCCCGACATCGTGAAAGTCTGCTTGCGATCGCAAAGGAGGCATCTGATGGGTTATGAGTTCCGCATCGTTGACTTGACGAATTATCACAACTGGGTGCAGTTGCCTCAGTATGTCGAGGAGAAATTCCGAAAGGGGCTGATTCCACCAGCTTTGTTTAGCGACTTGCTGCGTTTGGCTCTGTTGAAGCAATATGGTGGCGTGTGGATGGATGCTTCCGTGTATTGCTCAGGTTTTGGCAATGAGAAGTTGCGAGAGCGATGGGAGCAGATCACGGGTAGCGAACTGACCTTGTTCAGGTATTTCCAGCGAGGACGCAAGGAGGCGGTTGGGTTATCGACATGGTTCTTTGCCGCCATTCCACAGCAGCCGGTCATCTCCATCGTCCTTGACATGCTCTTGGCTTATTGGAAAGATTTTGACTGCACGGTGGATTATTACATCTGCCACTTATTCTTTTGCAAGGTACTCAGTAAGTTCCCGGATGTTTGGGCAGCCATGCCTCATGCCAACAGTAACCATAGCATCTTGTTGGGTTCTGCGCTAGGCAAAGATTATCAAGAGGCTGCCTGGCAGGACTTAATAGCCCATGTGAGCATCCACAAGATGAACTATCGAAAGGTGGGTGAGGCGATGGAGAATCCCAACAGTTATTGTAACCATATCATGAATGAAGGGTGCTGATGTATGTCTTCGCTTTTTTATAGGTATCGTATGAACAAATTATATTTTCGTTTTATCCGTTTCTCCTTGGGCATTGAGGAGGGAAAGGAGTTCCTGGATGGTTCTGCTTTGAAGAACTTCGATTGGCAAGCGTTTTATGAGTTTGCTGGTCAGCAGACATTGCTAGGTATCATCATGGATGGTGTACAGCGGTTGCCAAGAGAGGTCGCTCCCAAGCAGGAGCTCTTGATGAGGTGGTTCTTCATTAGTCAGAAGTTAGCCAAGCAGAATGTGATTCTCGACAAGGCCACCACGGCGATCTATCATAAGATAGTCTCTGAGGGGTATCAGTGTTGCATCTTGAAGGGGCAGGGGAATGCAGTGCTGTATCCCAATCCTGCCGCTCGTACGCCTGGTGATGTCGATGTCTGGGTGAATGCCAGCAGGGAGGAGATTCGCCAGCTTGCCCAGAGACTTGCCGATAACATGGGCAAGGTGGAGGAAGAGAGCCTCAACCACGTGGTGGTGACCATCAAGGGCATCTCCGTGGAACTCCATTCGACTCCTGCCATCATGTGTAATCCGCTTCATCATCATCGCATGCAAAAGTGGTTGAGGGCGAACGTGGAGGAGCAATGCAGCCATATCGTTCCGCTGGCGAGTGTAGTTTCAGATAGAGTATGCGAGGCGGCGATTCCTACGGCTTCCTTCAATGTGGTGTATCAGCTCTATCACCTCTATCACCATTACTTGTATGAGGGAATCGGGCTGAGGCAGTTTCTGGACTACTACATGCAAGTGAAGAGTGAAGAACGAAGAGTGAAGAAACAAAGTTTGGTGCCCGAAGGGAAAGCCAATTTGAATGACGCTATGCTGCAAAAGACATTGCGGCAGTTGGGCTTGTGGAATTTTGCCGGGGCGGTGATGTATGTGTTGCATGAGGTGATGGGATTGTCGGAGGCTCAGATGATTGCGCCGATGGATGAGAAGCGAGGCAAGATGCTGCTCGATGAGATATTGCAAGGTGGCAACTTTGGCCATCATGCGGAGAATCGAAGTGGCGCCTTGACATGGCGGCACAACATCTATCGCTTGCAGAAGGACTGGGAACTGATGTGGTATTATCCTGGTGAATGTATGGTGGAACCGTTCTATCGGCTTTGGCATTTCTTCTGGAGGATGAAGCATCGGCAATAGGAAGAGGTTTTAAAGCATTGATAATCCATCACTAGTTCTTTCTCTAAGAACATCAATAGATAGGCATATAGACAACCTTTTGTGTACAAAATCATCCACCGCGACCTTTTCTTTCCAGCATTTTTCAAGGGCTTGGAGCACACTGTCTGCCATTTTCTACACTTTTCCAAGTTAAAATGAGGTTAATTCTTACATTTTTCCAAGATTTAACATTTTTAAGTAGCTAATTCCATAGGGAAAAAGTTGGTGCTAGACGATAGGATAGATTAGGTGACAACTAGTGAAGTATGGATTGTCAAGGGGGTGTAAATTACATCCCTCAGTCCTTTAGTATGGATGACTCCAATACTTAGTATGAATGACAGCAGTCCTTAATATGGATGACTGCAGGCATCCATATTAAGGACTTTTCTTGGTGTGTTTGATAATTCTTTAACATGATATAACTAATGAGGATGCTGACCAATTTCATTTCCCTCATTTTCAAATTGGTCAGCAACTTGCTGACTAATTTCATTATATTCAGAATCTGTCTTTTCAGTCATACCAATTGATTTCATCTTCATACGCATCAAACTCCAATTTCTCTTTCACGCCCACTCGCTGCAAGGCATTGAGAATCAAATCTTGTTCGGCAGGGGAGAGGGGGCTTATCCCTTTTCTTCGCTCGTAGTAAGGATTGCGCCCAAATTCGCTCTTCAGCATCGAGGAGAACGCCGCATACTGGTCGGGATACATGTGTTTCTGAAAATTAGTGAATCCCCTAGCATACCTCATGGGAGTACTGTTGCGATAGAATGGGCAGCGAGCGTTCTTCTTGCACATCTTAGGATTAATAATGTGCAGGAACGTTTGCTCTGAAAGCAATTTCTGATAGGCTATCTGATGCAAGCAGACATCAGCCTTCGGGCAATCGGCGTGAAGGCAAACCTCATAACGTGGGGGGACGGATGTGTAAAGTTTCTTAGGCATGGCTTTTCTGTTTTTTATGTTTAGATGAGCATCTGTTGATATACTTTCATCGGCGAAATTACTACATTAATTTGAAACTCGCAAGCTTTTCCGCAATTATTTGCCAAACCGTAAAACCACCTGCGGATTTGTGCTACCAACTTCGGCACATGGCGACCATCTGGGCACCTCGGTATGAAAACTATATCATAACTTTGCATCGCCAATCAGAAAGGTTGGCCTCGATTTGTTAACCTTAAATCTATACTACTATGATGTTATTTAAATTGCAGAAAAACAACAACCCTGAGATGAAGGAAGCCTATGGCAACTACTATGCGTTGCCGGTCATCTTGCAAACCATGGGCATCGCAGAACTTGCCGTGATGATGGCTGAGCACAACACGGGTTTCTCGGCTGGTCAGGTGAAGGGTATGCTCACCGACATGGTGAAATGCATCAAACAACTTGTCTTGGATGGAAAAGCAGTCAAGATAGACGATCTCGCCATCTTCACACTCGGCATCGTCAACAAGGCGGGCGCTGCTACCAAGGCTGAGTTCAGTGTGCAGAAGAATATCGAGAGCGTGAAGCTTCGTGCCAGAGCCACTGGTGAGTTGACCCGTGCCAAGCTCAACCTTGATGCTTCGTTGAAGGACATCGAGAAGATGGTCAGCACCAACAGTGATAAGGATGGCGATGGCGGCACTCCACTGAAACCGGGTGCTGGCTCTACCGACCAAAAGGACAACACCCAGGAGGGTGGCGGATCCAGCTCAGGAACTGGCAGCAATCCAAGCGGCGGATCTGGCTCTGATACAGGCAGTACCCCTAGCGGCGGTTCCACCTCTGACTCCGGCACCGACGTTCCAAAGGAGTTTGACTAAGGGCAATGAAGGGACAACGGCTTATGAATATCATTTTTCTTCCTTAAAATCATTACCTTATGAAACTGTTTAAAGTTAATCAAGATGCAGCCACTTCCCCTTCCAAGATTACTTGGGTGAGCATCCTCAATGCTGTCGTGCAAGCCATCATTGCCGCACTCACCGCTCTGGGAGTCAGCTCTTGTTGTAATTAAAAATTAATAATCCCTATCTGATGATTACAGGTCATTTTCCTTTATCGATAGGCGAGGAGGTAGCACGCAGCGAGCGTGCCCTCCTTGCTCGCATGGAAGACGGCGAGTGGATGCAGTCGCCATTCTCCGTTCGCTTCCTCGTGCTCCATTGTTCTGCCACGAGGTGTAATCGAAGTTATACCGTGGAGCAGATGATGCGCGACCACAAGGCTCGTGGCTTCCGTACCATTGGCTATCACTTCTATATCCGCCGTGACGGAACGATGACGCAACATCGTCGTCTCCTGGAGGTGGGGGCGCATGCCCGACCTTACAATCGTTGCTCCATCGGCATCTGTTACGAGGGCGGTCTTGATGAGAATGGCAAATCTGCCAACACGCTCACCGCTGCACAATACGAACGATTGGAGGCTCTCTTCGTGGAGTTGCACCAACTTTTCCCTGAGGCAGAGATCGTGGGGCATCGTGACTTGCCTGGCACTACGCCAAAGGATTGCCCTTGCCTGGATGCGGCAAAGTTGTTTGGTCATTGCCTATCCAAGGGGTAGGGGGATATAGTTATCGGATGGGCGGTGTTACGGCTCATCGAAATATTCTACGATGAGGCTCACCTGCTTGCGACTGTAGAAGTCGGCGTTCTTGCTGACGTGGCAGAGCGAGAGAGCCTCATCCAGTGCAGGGTTCTGCTTGATCCATCGGCGCAGTTTTCTCATGGCGAGATCTGCGTCCAGCATGGGGAAGTAGAGCCTTGCCAATTCCGATTTTGTATAAGTTCTCATTTCCATCGTTTTACGTTTTTAGTTGTTGAGGCTTCCCCTCTCACTAGATCGTGGGAAGTAGATAATTTGATGCGAAGATAGCGCAAACATGGGACATGAAAGTTCGCTGTCAAAAGGCCGAGTGCAGCCTATCTTATGCAAAAGTAATACAAATAATTATCTTGGCATCTGTAAACTCCTTCATTCTCCATGCACTCTTGAAGCCACTCGCCACAAAGTGCATGGGAACAAACAAGCCCACATGGAACTGGTCGACAAACTGCCTTGCGCCTCGTGTATATCCATTGCCAATGCGACCATCTACAGGGAACATCACTATGTCAAAGCTATCTTTACACATTTTGCAGATACTTTTGTAGATACAAAGGTAAGCTTTTTGATTGAGAATACATCATGCTATTCGTCATTTTTGTGATTTGTTACACTTTTGGCGAACGAAATTGAAAAGAGAATTATGCTTTTACAGAAAAATTAGTCTAAATGATTTGCGTATTTAACCATATATTTGTACCTTTGCATATAAAATGGCAACAATGAATGACTACACAGAGATTTGGCAATTACAGGATGTCATAACCACTGCGGTTAATGCTTGTGGCTATGACATTTGGGACTTGCACGCCAATGACTCAGGCTTTCTTCTGGAACTCGCCGAGTACTTGGATGACGATGCCATCAATTTGCTATGCTGCCAGCTGCCACTGGTTGCAGACTATGAGGGACAAGGAGCTCATGGCTCCATGTTTTGCCTATACAGATAGTGCTTTTTATCCTCAAATTAATCCCTCCACTCTTACCTAATATGCAGCGTTATGATAAATAGGACTTAAAAGGGCATCGGTAAAGACCATACTCCACCGATGATATTTGAACCTATACAAGGGCGCATTCCCAAAAAGTGACACAAATGACATTTGTCCAAACCAAGCAATTACTCGTTCAATACATTTGCTGTGAAAGATGGTGTCATTAAAAATGGTATCATCTATGGGCCGAATGGATCAGGAAAGTCTAATTTTGCCCTCGCCATCTTTGACATTACCAATCACCTTTCTCAAAAGTGGAAGAAGGTGAACTATTATGATAACTTTGCATATACAGGGAAACTAAATTTTCCAGTAGAGTTCGAATACACCTTCAAGTTTGGCTGCGTAATAGTGGAGTACAAATATAGTATCTATTATTAGTTGATTATCAGTATTATACGCTCTAAACGGTAGAAAAGTGACCGTATGGATTCTGATTAGATACGAAAAAAGTAAGATTTAACGTATTTAACTTTCAATCACATCAGAAATCACGAAATAAGGGTTGGAAGGGGCGCTTTTAACTGACCCCATAATGTGGTGAATAGGAGTTATAGGACGAAATTCATAAAGGGGTACGGTTGAAACGACTTCCCTTAAAGGATGTGATTGCCAATCATCCCCTTTTATTCTATAAGAACCAATAGAAATGTAGCCTATCATACTGTTTTCCTACATTTATATATAAGTAGAAAAGCAGATTCCAATACTGATTTTTGGAGTCTGCTTTTCCGAAATGGTTAAGTATATCTTATTTATTGTTTCATA